>JGI24158J21664_10000019_pt1 | contig 71293 bp, 52 predicted proteins | sample Ectturendosymbi3_FD_21664 | JGI IMG/M metagenome (IMG submission 21664) | reverse complement strand
TGAATCCAATGCCGCCAATATCGCCAAAGTACTAGTAAAAGCATTGTTAAACTTAATTATAAAATTCAATATCCAAGAAATTCAGGTAGTAAAAAACTTGATTGTGATCAGGTAGTAAAAAACTTGAAAAACTTTGAGTCACGATCATATTTCCTCCGTTTTTTTCTTTAAAATTCATCGTCAAAATATCAAAAAAGCTTTCGGATAGGCGGACATACCACCATGTTTTTTGCAGCCAATTGTTTGGTTTCTTTCGTTTAGGGCTGTGCGGAAGACAGCCCCGAAATCGCCAAATTCATCGGTAAGTGTGCTGAAAACATCATCGCATAAGTGGTGTCTTTGGCAAGCAGCGAAACATTGGTTTTGTTGGATTCCTAGGAAACGTTGAGCCGAAATGGTCTCGGAAGTATCGAAAATGATTGTGTAGTGAAATTTCCGTAACTAAATCCAAACTTAAGGCGAGTTTGGCCGTTTGGCGGAATCTTTTGCCTTACATTTTCAGGGAGGGCTGCAGCCCGGCAGCCCGTCTAGACGAGCCGCCCCTGGTAAGATGCACAGCATTTGTAGCACGCCAGAGTTAGCAGAAAGGGAGAAATTCTTGTGATGGGTTTAGAATATGTTTGAATCACTACTAGGTGAGATTCAGCAAACTGGTGCATCAGAAACATCTGGGAAAATGGTGACTGCTTGTTTTACTTTGGTTAGTGATTACAAGCAGTTAGATACTATGATCGTGTTTCATTATCACTAACTTCCACACGGAGCTTAAACCTCAGGAAAATATCAGCCATGACATGACTTCTCCAACATTTACACTATACACAACCATGGGCGTCGGAAGGGGAGGGGTAGAAGGGGTCCTTGGCCCCTCCCTGCTTTTGAAATTTGACATTTTCCTATTCTATTTTTAGCAAAAAAGGTTGTTTACTTAGTTTCGAGTGGAAAAAATGAAATTTCACCATTTTTGCCCACCCTACGAAAATCCTTGGCTTCCCCAGGAAAATTCTATTATTGCCCCCCCCCCCTGGTACACAACGTTTGATTAATCATGGACAATTGTTGAACCACAGTGCTTTGATCAGGTTCAACTAAATTATGCAATAAGTTACGCAAGCATATTCGGTGATTTGTGCTGAAATACTTCTTTGGCTTAGACATCAAAAGCTTGATTGACCTGAAAATTTTTGGTGCAAATTTCGGAATTGGGGGGAGGGCAATTGCCCCCGTTGCCCCTCCCTGGCTACGCGCCTGATTGCAGTCTGCCCGAGATAAGGATATTTTTCCTTATCTATAGCCCGATAAACTATAGTTTATGAAGTTTGCTCCGGCTCCGCCAAGTTCGAATATTTTGAAAACATCTACTTGAAAAATGAAACTTCTCCGCCTCCGTGCATAAGTTTTGAGGACTTCGCCTCGGCCTAAACCCTGCGTAGTCCGCAACTTCTCTTTTTGCCCACTTCTACGACAAACCTCAAAACAAGAATTAATATTTCTTAACCGTAAACGCCGAGATTGAGACTGCAAAAATATTTCAAAATTTATCGGTTGGTTATTTAACTCAACTCAATGTTTAGTGGTGTATCAACACATTTGGAACTTGGTAGAAATTTTCTTGAGTTTATCAGAAATCCTTCGCCCACTTTTAAACCATTTTTTGTTTTCCTTTTCTTCAGAAGTTGATCAACGACAAATAGGCTGTATTGCTCTGGATTCAACTAGCTGTGTTCGCAGTTGATTCCCAGTCTGGCGACAAAGCCCTGAGGCCTTGATGACCAAGACTCACAAAAATTGGTAGGGCCTCTCGATACCAAGTTTCACGATTTCCTCACTACTAACAAAGCTCACGTCGGATGTATTTCAAAATGAGGAAAACGCCTAGTTGTGTAGACTTAATTACCTTTATTTGGGGCTCAATTATTGTTTTTTGTCAATTTCACAAATTGTAAAAAAATTTTGAGGTCGTATTTTTGCTGCACTGCATAAACCCTTATTAAAACTGCAAAACATCATGAAAGTTGATATATTGTGTGGAAAGTTGCTGTAATTTTTTGTTTCATAGGTTTCTTTTCATCGGCAAACCTTTCTGAGGCGTGTAAAAATTAAAAAGTAAAGGTGAATAGAAGTTACTGTCGACGTTCCTGGCGCCTGTCTGCGGAAAGAAATCCTTTTACAGCCAAGAATCAGACACTAACATCTTAACAGAGTATTTCGCCTACCAGGTAGGCTATAGGCAATGGGCATCATCAGCTCTGCGAAATGTATGAAGTATGACATAGAATCAAATATAGGCTAACCCACAAGCAGTAAAGCTACACCGACTAAGAGCATCTAATTGAAAACAGTTGCAACCCCAGTTGCCCACTTTACATGGAAATTAAAAGGCCTCAGTAGGAGCAACTAAGCAAAACAAAATATGAAATGTACAGTGACGTAACAAAAAAGTAATAATGCAGTATCAGAGATGAGCGGACTGTAATATTTTGCGATCCAGACCTGAATTTTTNAAACTCAGTCCAAGTCCAACCATAGTCCAAAATCTTTAAGAAATTTAAAATCGAAGTCCAAACAAAGCTCAAAAAATTTAACAAAATGCAGCTTTTCAATGACAAAAAATTACACACTTTTTTTCATTAATTCAGTCCAAATCAGGTCTTGATCCTAAGTTTATGAAGTTTACAGTCCGGATCCAATCCAAAATCAACAAAATTCGTCATAGCCGGATCCAGCCCAGTGCTCATCTCTGTGTAGCAGTGTTTAACATGATCCGGTTTCCGGGATCGCCATCCAACCGGATTCTGCAATTCAGAACCAGATCCGGTTCGGACTGGATTTTGAAAAAAAATTCTAACGGATCAAATATTGGATATCCAAACTGCGTTGATGACTACAGTCGAATGTTTAATCAGACTTCTGATATAAACCGGATTGGATCAAATATTTAGACAGTACTACCGGATTAGTATTGGACTGGATTACACAGTGAAAATATTGGACTTGATTAGGATTGCAAAAATCTCATGAAGCCAAATAGACACTTCCAAAAAATATCTTGGAAACTCACTCAAGTTAACTTATGCTCTATCTTTGATTTACAACACTATAAAAGTGGACACTTTAAAGACTTCAAGGTAAGTACTATTAGCATCAAATACAATTACAGTATAAGCTCACTTACAAAGTGTAAGATATCAAATCAGACACACAAATTACCAAATACAGTAAACAGAACAACACAAGCGAATCGTTATCACTAGGCTATGCGCATAAGTAAAACACCGTGCTATTATAACAGCGTGGTCCAACGGCTTTTGACTTACGGGCCATTTTACAAAAATGTGACAAATTGCGGGCCACTTCCAATAAAATGATGTAGAAAACAACATATTCAAAAGATTTGAAACTGAAGAAGGGAAGATAAGTGAGTGCGTCATTGAACTTATTTCACATTAGCAAATTCCAATTTGTTAAAAAATCTCTATCAGTGGGGTGCTTGTGGACGAGACATCTCTGACACTATCGTTCCTAAATCAATACCAATGTTAGTTGTATTGTTATCGGAGACTATCGTCCACTGTTTCGACTGCAATTCGATTTCGGTTTTTGGACTTGACAATTGCTTATTCATCGCAGAAAATGTACCCTCATACACGTATGTGTTTCCAAACATCGAGAGCATTTTTAGTGTGAAATCTTTCAGTTTGGGAAATCTATATTTGCTGATTAATTTTCAGAAGCTCTGTACAGTCTAGTCCAGGGCTGCATAACCTTTTCACTATTACCGGCTGCTTTAGGTTCATTTTTATGAATTACGGCTGCCAGTGAGCTCAAGATATTTTTATGCTTTTGCATTGCTGCTATTCTGCTTCCACCAGAGGTGGGACCGAAGCTCCGGACTTTCTTTTTTCATGGCTCCGGCTCCGGCGCTGGCTTCTGTTCGTTTTCACACATTAATATTTTAATTGTCTTGGCGTGCCTCAAGTTGAATGGAAAATGAATTAATTCAAGTAGCCTACTACACAAAACTAACATAATATACCAAACCTTTTTGAGCAATTTAATCTGGTAGTTTTTTACAAGCAGCGCTCTTACCGCGAGGAAACCAGCGAAAAAACAACAATCATCGGTTCATATGATTCAGAGAACAGTTACTAGCAGAAACGTATCTCAAGATACTGGTAATATAATCAATTTCTGGAAAGGCAGTTGCTAGTTTTGACGTCAGTGCCTGAGGACCTTTTGTTATTTCTTATGACCAAAATCAAGAAAATGGCTGTTTGAAAAACTTCATTTGTGTCCGAGCATCTAAACACAGACCAGTTACAATTGACCAAGTGTTTTGCACTCGTTGCATGCTTTGCCTATTGCAGTCTTGACAATTCCAACCAACAGCGCTGCCCGGGCAAACCATGCAAAGAACGCAAAACACATAGTCGACTCTCATGTGCTCTTTCAAACATGCACACATTTGCATTAAAACAAATGCGAAAATGTGTTTGAAAGCCCTTTGTCCAAAGAAATAGCGTGACTTTTAGCAAGAAATCCACCTTTGACCTTATTAAAATAGCTGAAAACTTCTGATTTCGTATCTTTTGTACTCATAATAAGCAGTGATAAATCACAAAGTAAAGCACAATTTAACCTGCAAAACTTAGGAGAAAATAAGGCTGGCTACCGTTCTGAAAACAGATTTTTTTCCACACATGAAAACTTATGAAAAGTCCACATTTGTTTACACTGATTTTTATACCCTACTGATAATGTACTGCTATCAGTGATGGAGTCTCGAGACTTGGTCTCGGCCTCGAGACTCGTCTCAACACCCAATTTTGCGAGTGTCGGTCTCGAAGGTTTCAGTCTCTAGTCTCGGAATTTTTGATAAAGTCCCGGTCTCGGTCTTGAAGTTTTAACCAGGTCTCTGTCTCGGTCTCGAAGGTTACGGTATCAACTACATCACTGACTACTATGCAAAGCAATGCTAGTTCGGTACCAATTATTTTTAACTTCCATATTATGTTACTGCTTGTAAACGTAATGTTTCCTAGTGAACTTTGCCAGTAGGTCTAATCTAGTAAACCTTGCCAGCAAGCCTAATGGTTTCGAAAAACGTCTTACTTTACCGTGGCGTGCCGAGCATTTTACGCTTATATCTGCAATGGTATTGTATGTTAATCATACTCCCTGCTAACAGCATGACTACACAGTTACAAGAACTATGGACATTATATTATATACGTACTCATTATAGCTCAATTCTTTTCAGATCGCTACGCTACTACAGACCCGGTTTGATCATTCTGACCAGAAAGTAAGATGTTATGGTAGTGATCGTTTTTCTTGCTTCTACAACAGTGGTTCTCAACCAGTTCGCTGAAGGGAGCCATATCCAGACCTACGATTTTGTTAGAGAGCCCTACAAAAAAATTTTACCACAAGTCAATTGAGATGTTGTTTTATTGCACCAACGAAGTCTGTTGCACAAAATATTAGAGGTGTTGCTGAAAGACGCTGCCTACTGCAAGGAATCCTTTCCCAGCAATGAATCAGACACTGAATTCTTACAGAGTATATATTTTGCCTACGAAGCAACTCTTATTCAAATAGAATCAGCTCTTATTCAAGAAGAATCTGTTACACAAAGATTGCTGAAAACCACACAAAGGATGCTTGGAGCTGCATGCGGCTCTTTGAACAGTGTTTTGAGAACCATTGTTCAACAAGTAACACCACGCCTGCCAGCTACGACGTCACAGCCTTGGCGATTATTAAACCAAAGAACATCAAAGGCATGCAGATCCGTTATTGCAGTCTGGTGTCGTAACTCATAACAATCGCGTTTAGTGTGCTATAAAGGGCACACGTGAGACTATTTGGCAAGACCGTTAGTATCTACGAAGGGACCCGGAGCCTGAGCTACCTCTCAAATGGCCATAACTCCGGCTCCGGATCTAAATTTTAAACTGACCTCCGGCTCCGGCTGATTTTTAGTTTGAGCTCCGGCTCCAGGCAAAATATTCACCTCCGGCGTTCCGGCTCGTAGCCCTGGATTATTTTCACAAGAATTCTGAACGTAATATTAGCGCCGTAATACAACTTTTTGTTCAACTTTTTAACGGTTTGGTTTAGCTTTGTTCAGCTACAACTCACCTTGGTTCAGCAGCTACTTCAAAGGGTTAATACTTCCTTTAAAATGAAATTATTTTAATTCACTACCTTGTGTTTGCTTTATCAGGCTTGGGGGGCAAAAATGACATGTCGACAGTGAAAAGGGGGCGATGGAATAAAAAAGTTTGAGAAACACTGATCTAGAATGAATGCTATTGTTGCTAAATAGTGTAGACGACTTAATTGTGTAATAAAAAATACTTTGAAACTGGATTGCTTCTTCGCCAAACTTTGAGATTCAAGGTATATTAAACGTATATCACAGCCATATTCACGCATTTTGTTTTAAAACTGTAAAAAAAACAAAAGGCTACGATCGTCATTTTAAGGCTACGGCTAATGCTGCAGGTAAGGATAAGTTATATTTGTAGCACGCCGGAGTTATCAGAGAGGAATTTTGCGATGGTTTTGAAATTAAGCTTACATTACTAATCCTGCAACGCCCGCGCCGGCCACTGTGGTGGCCGGCAACCTCTGATCATCCATAACTCCTGAACGGATCGGGCTAGAGCAGCGTTTCCCAAAGTGGGTTCCATAAACAAATCTAAAGGGTTCCACGAGCTATACTTCTCACTTTTAAGCAAAAACTGCTGATATGTGCTTTACCATGGGTGGCGGAACCTTTTTCAAAGTGGGGGGGCACAACTGCACGTTGAAATGAAATTATAGCAAATTTTGTGGTTTGAATCGGCAACTGTGACGTCACAAACATTGAAATATGACGTCATTACATATACACCATATCAAGGTGAAAATTACACTATTTTAGACAAAGCTACACCACTACGAAAACGTATCGGTGAACCACCTGAATTCAAATAGGCTGTTACAGGGGCGACCCAGGTCATCAGCGTCACTCGGGCTAATCATACGATGTATTCTGACTGAATGAATAGAATCGTTCGACGCTTGCGTCACTGACTCTCGAAATGGGAACTGTCTTTTGGACTGAACCTCAAATCCAATGTTCTATAAAAATTGATTGCTTCAAAAAAGATTCTGTCCGATATGAATTATTTCTCAAAAAATACTTAGCTGCATAGGACAGCTCGGACTATACTGAATGAGCCCGAATAAAGCGCGAGCGAACGAAGTAGTGGGAACGCCTACTACGAACGATATTGTTTTATTCAGGTCACCTGCTACATGGACGCGAACGACCAGACATGGAACGAAAATATATGAACAGTGACAAGGCCCAAAGAAAAGAGTCCGAGTTAACAACTTAGTGAATTGGGACCATGGGTGGTGGAACAAACATACAAAGCAAGCAAGCTTGCGTTCTCTGCTATAAATCGTAATCGAAAACCCGGGCGCAGCCCGAGGAGTCCGTATGCCGGAGTCGCCACTGGGCTGTTAAAAACACCATGGACACAGTTTAAAAAACAGGTAAAAATGACAGAGCATTGATACATGTCTTAAACACATTCAAAATCAAAACTTTTCTTCATCTTGAACAGAAAAGCATCATGACTGAATACTCATTCCACAACTGCATTAGATACCGGAATGCAGAGACAAGACAAAGCATATGTGGCAACTAGCAAGTTGTCCGTAAGGATGCCAATTGTGTTGCCAATGCAAAAATAAAATATAGCTATTTAGCGTTGCCAATACAAATATAAAAACACAATTGAAATTGATATGTCAAATATTTCATTTTGCGTATAAGATTCAGTAAAATTTATCCATTCGGAATGGTGTTAAAACGCTTGAAATTACCCAAATTTTTAATGGTGTGGCACGAACTTTTCCTACACACAAGCATATGGGTGTCGGAAGAGAGGTGGGAATTTGAAAATTTCAGCAAAAAATGTTGTTTTCTTAGTTTCGAGTGCCAAAAACCAAATTTCACCACTTTTCACCACCCGTAGAAAAACTATTGGAAAAATCCACCAGTGGCCACCCCTGGAAAAATTCCTTCCGACGCCCATGCACACATGATGTAAAATGACACCATTTTTGTGAAAAATTGTGTTGTATTACACCATCTGGCAACACTGTTCAACAACACCAATGCGATAAGCAATCCACAACAGGGTGACAGACGGAGCACGGTGTTTCCTGCCAAACAATTACGAAATCCTGCCATATTCACTGCCAAATTATGAATAATATGTTAAAAATAATATCGACAAAATACTACCAAAATTCTGCAACGTTTTTTTCATTAAACGATTTACTTTATCACTGTACCGAATACTAATTGTGTTACTTAAACTTACTATATTTAGGCAAAAAAGTGGGGGGTCCAGGCCCCCCAGAAATGAAAGTAGGGGGGATAGGCCCATGCGTCCCCCCGGTTCCGACACCTATGTGCTTTACCCTTTGGGCATGTGGCAGCCGCTATATCGTTTGATCTAGCTTTCTTTATGGTTACTTTTATTGTGCAAAATTTTGTTTGCAGTACGAAACCTTAATGATGGCAATTAGGGTGAAAAAAGCGTTTGTGTTTACTTGGTAGTTCTGGTGGGGATTCCAGAACCGTCACCAGAAAGTTTTCAATAGGGGGGCTTTGCGTTTGTGCGGGGGGGCTTCACATTCTAAAAATTGACAAAAACTCCACTGATATATAGTGTTTTATGTTTCAATTTGGGAGGGCTTGTAGCTTTGTTTGGGGGACTAAGCCAACCAAAGCCCCCCTGGTGGCGACGGGACTGGGGGGTTACTTGTTCACTTAAAATAACCTTGCAGTGTTCCGCGGACGAAAACGTTTGGGAACCACTGGGCTAGAGAGCCAGTGAAAACATCCCTGGATCCACGAGACAGCACGGAATCGAATGAGAATGACAAATACGTACCTTTACATTTGACATTTTTGAGGAAAATTCATATTTGTGCAGTTGCCATACTAAATTTTTGGCAAAATTTCGAGAAAATCTAAAAATACGTTCCCCGCATCCCGTTTAGCCTTTCCGATCCGGTTTTTGCGCTTCGCCGACCGCCGGAGTACTAAAAAACGGGTTTTTCAAAAAAGTCGGATCGGGCCGTTTTGTGGGGAAAGTTAGGGGGTTCAAAAATGCAGGTCAGGAAAATGACTTGCAGATCACGTTTTGGTGTCCAGAGAACAAAATACAGGGGTTATAGTGACTTGCTGAGTAGCTTAAAATGTTCTTGGAGCTATTCTGAAGCTTTTCAGACCTTGATTAACATGCTAGCTTAAGGGGTTGGGGAATTATGGCAAAAATAGACCCTGAAAACTGCTCAGCCACCTAGTGGATATTTTGATTTTATTTACAAATAAAATTTTGTTGTCAATATTTTGGCTTGAAATTTGGTGGGATGTTGTAAAACACCCAAATACACTTTTTCTGCAAGTTTGGTGGGGTTGATTGGTGCTGGCTGGCAGAAAACTGGCTTGAAACTCAAAATACCCCTAAATCCGTGGTTTTTGCCTCCTTGGACCCCCACCAAAAGAAGTGTCAACTTTTGTGATCATCATTGCAAAGGTAAGGTCTTCACAAACATTTTTTATGCAGAACGTTTGTTTCCAACGTGTTTGGTTTAGGCTCCGTAGCCTGGTGAATGGACGCAACTAGGTTTTCTAGCCTACGCGAAAAACGGTTCCCCCTGAAAATTACGTAAATGGTGGCCGCGACCTATCTCAAAATGTGCGGTGCTGTCTTACGGATCCAATGATACCTTCAGTGACTCTCTTACTCAATCCGTTCAGAAGTTATAATCGCTCGAAGGTTTGCCGGCAACTGTAGTGGCCGTTATGCACAGGGCTGCCATACCGTCCTTATTTCTAAGATTTGTCGTTGTTTTGAAGGTTTGTTTCTTATAAAATTTTGCTGTCCTTATTTCTAAATGTCCTCATTTTGACTTGCACCCTTATTTTTGTCTCATTTTTTAGTCAGCAATGTGTTTGTGGAGGGGTTGTTCTCCGTTGTTTCGGATACTAAAGTGTGAAACAGCCTTAGCGAAAGAACAGTGAAGTCCATCGTACAAGTGAAAGTAAATTTAGATAAGAACTGTAGTGAGATGCACCAAGTAGTCTCTAAGGACAAAGCATTGCCAAAGCAGACCTTTCCTAGTACAAAATACGTTTGATGATCGAACGCATTTCGTTCAGCAATCTCTGTTCCTTTTTATCTTATTTTCTCTCCTGGTTGTCCTTATTTTTGAGTCCAGATCGATGGTAGCCCTGGTTATACAGCAAGCTGGTTCGCCAGACACAGCGGGATACAGCAAGCTAATGCGCCAGACACAGTTGCGAAAAGCGTTAGCCTACTCCTTGTTTTTGCTTTCGGTTAGTGATTACATGCGCTTGTGCTTGTATACAAGTCTGTATTTCATTGTCATCAACTTGCACACGGAGCTTAAACCTCAGGTAGGCTAAAGGTCAGCCATGGTATGAATTATATAGCATTTGCACTATGCACACATTTGATTAATCATGGACAATTGGCAAACCAAACTGCTTTTATCAGGTTTGACAAAAAGCTGAAGTGGAATAGGTTCCTTTGATCACTTTCGTTGATTTGCAATGAAGTATTTCAATGACTTACACATCAAAAGCTTGATTAACCTAAACATTTTCGGTGCAACTTTCCGGAATTTGGAGCGGGGCAATTGCTCCCATTGCGCCCCTGCTTATGCGCCTGCAACGGGTTTAGACAAGTTTAAATAGATAAAATTAACAGAGATTAAATCTAAAATAACGAAAAGCAATAAAACAAAAACAGAGCTGCAGAAGAAAAAAGGGAACCAAAGAAAAGCAGTAAACAAACCGCAAAAGTATGTGAAGGAATTAAAACCAAGAATCAGTCAAGCACTTGGAATAGAGAGAATGTAAAAGCAAAACTAGATTAGAAATGAAACTCGAAATCACCATATATCCGGTGAGATCATTCGGTCCAATTTGATCGAAGTATTTGGTCGATGTATCCATTTATCTTCACATAAATTAAGATTTTCGCGTGGAACCAGGGGCGGATTCAAGGGAGGGGCGATCGCTCCCCCTAAAACCTCATAAAGTAACTTTATTCACCACGACTTTTTACAATTCAGAAAAGAGCATTCGCGATATAAGGCCATTTTGTCGTCCATCATTTTGTCACAGCAGTGTTGTGAAGTATACTTCATCCCTCTTACAGTAGCAAAGCCGTTATGAGACTTGACTAACAAAAATTACTGAAATCGCCACCCCTAACTTTACTGACTGGATCCGCCCCTGCGCGGAGCTTGTTCCACGAATATCACCTCGTAGCAATCAGATAGGAGAGGCAGGTTGTTACGTGCATCTGGGAGCTTCAAGATGTAATTTCAACCGCTTAAAGACCGACTTTTGGTTCGAACATATTCAGTCATAACTTGCCGGTCGATAGAAATAGAGAGCTAATCAAACCCTCCAAAGCTATCAAACAGTTTGTGTTTTTTTTTCTATCCCTGTTTTCAGGGTCAACATTTCGCTAGTAAGGTTTGCCTTACGGCGTTTACAGGACTGAAGATGTGTTTAAATACACGAAACTACCTGTGCAAATAAATTGTGGTGGATTAACTTGTATGCGTCATTACTGTGTTTTACGATTATTACTAAATGATATGTAAGTTTGAATCATCGCAATAGGATGAAAGCTAAAACAAGCAGGCAGATTTTTCAGAAACGTTTCGAAGGCTAGAGTTGGTCTTGTATTCAAATCCTCTAAAGATGCAGAAAGTCTTCTAGTTTCGATTTAGAAAAATCCGGGCGCTTTTGGTTTTGGGGCAGCCTGACCTCACGGGGTGGTCCCCCGTAACCTGGCGGTGAAAAAAAGTTCAAGTGACAATTTACCCGTTTTACCTTTTAAAATAAACTAGGCGGAATCTCAGTTGCAGTAAGGTTCTGGGCTGCTTGTTTCGACACACAGACCTCTGCTCTGAAGTGTCGGCAGAAGAGGACAAGGTGAAGGACTTGCCATTTTATTCACATGTACAGTAGCCTATATACCTGGAGTCAGCTAAAGTAACGAATAGACTGCAGTAAAGCAGGGATTTATAACAAACAACCACATATATTGATAACAGTACAAACCAAATGCACCCAGCAATATTGAACCACCCAAAAGGATCATAAAAAGCCCAAATACAGAAAGCCATCGAACCAAATAATGGGAAAGAATCAGGCACAAAGTTAACACAAAACAGTATGCAGGGAAAACAAGGTGACAAAAAATATTTACGGAACGAATACGTAAAGGGCGGAGAATAATACAATTAAAAAAAGTATAAAACAAATGTTGAATTTGCCCCCACATTTTCAGTTCTTACTCTTTCTTCTTATATCGCCTCAGTACCAGCGTCAAATTCGTAGTATAACAGGTTCTGTCAAAGCATACCATAGTATGAATACAGATATACAGTTGCTGCCTGCTAAGTCGTGTGAGCGCAGCCACAACGTGGTTTTGCGCTAAGAACAGGAGGAAGCGGGGGCAAACAAGAATGGGCAAATTGAATGGAAAACTGGTTGATTTTCAAACAATTATTTTTGACCCAGTTTGTTTTGCAGCTTGTCTTATGCAGCCAAAAAGTCAACAACTTCCACAGAGAACACAGCTTATTACATTCTAGATTCTGAGCGATTTTCATAGGTTTGAATTTCCAGTAGTAGCTCCAAAGAACGATACTGATATTTTAAAAAATTCAGATAATTTTCTGTACTTTTTTTCTGGTATAATGAAAGTGACTCACACACTACAGTCAATTTCAACCATCAACAATACTGTTACATGTCGTGAACTGAGAGAGTATTGTTCAAAAATTCAAACAATTCGCATACTGCAGACAGGGTTTTATGTCATAGCGCGAATTTGAAACAAGGTAGCTGAGAAAAATCAGTGAGATTTCGGATAGATTTAAAAATGATATGCATTTTTGCAGACTTGCAGGTGGCCAACTCCACTTTCAGTTTCAAAATTTGCATTTTCGTATTCATAAGCGACCAAGCGTCGCAAGTCTGCAACAGGAGCCTATATGTGCAGTGAAGGGTTGCTTGCATTTCGAACGAATGGAAGTATATGGCGTCGAAGTTGCAAGTTGTAGATTGCAGGAATATGATATACTTCGATGCGTCGAAGATGCAGAACTTGGGGAAAACGATGCCATGAAATGTTTAACAAGTAATGTACTACAAAAATAAACATTGCAAATTTTCAGCGCGCAAATCTGCACAAGCTGTGTACGTGTGATGTGTACTGTGCTTGATTTTCGATTACCAGATATCTGACTACAACTACCAGTGATGGAGCCTCGACACTTGATCTTTGTTTCCAGACGTGCCTCTAGACTCCTTTTTGAAATTGGTATGTCCAAACAAAATGAGTTGTTGGACCAAATATTTTGTCACTGTTTTATCTTAATGAGGGCCACATAATGAATGACTTCTTAATGGGGACCACGCTTTGACTGACTTGCCTTGTTAAGCTTTATCGTTTGCAAACTTTAGTAAACTTGGTAAAAATATTTAGGGATAATATAAAAAGCCTGATCAGAGATGATAAAGAAAATATAAACGCAAAGTTTTAAACACAAGAGAAATACAAGAGAAAAGCTATTTCCCTATTTGGCTTTGTCTTGTTTTGCGTACTGACCAGCATCATTTGGTCAAACTGTTTTGTTCTCAGGTCTTCCTTGCTCAGTTAAAATTGATTTCTCAGGTATTGCTGACGTGCTATACAGTTACTTCTAGTTATAATGAGCCTATAGAAACTGAAGGGTTTAACTTGATACCTGACATAGTCTTGCTATAAGTTGAGTGAAAAGCACTATGCCTGTCTTCAGGCCCGTAGCCACGGGGAGGCATTCGGGGCAGTGCCCCCCTAAATTTCTTTTGTTCCCCCCAAAATTTTGTTGCGCCTAGAAAATTAGTTTTAAACATATAATAAAAGCAAAAATCGTACCCCCCTAAAAATGTATTGTGCCCCACCAAATCTTGAAACCTGGCTGCGGGCCTGCCTGTCTTGCAGATAAGTGATTTCTTTCGCGCTTGATAGCGGCTTGCAGCGGAAGTGGTTTGTTACGTCACGCGACCGGACTGTCTTCACTTAAAGCGTTGATTGCTGTAAATCATATGCTTATTTAGCGTGTTGGGTTTAGCGAGATGGTAGAAACAGAAAGTAGGTTCAAACTAAGCGTCCGTAAACAGTCGTAACTGATAAAATATATCATGCAAAATTGTGCGCACTGTCAGCAAAGGTGGTCAGTATCACCAGGACTGATACAATTATAGAAATAAGGTGGGAAACCTACAAGCAAAGAGCTGGACCTAGCTCTCTAATCGCAGCAGTCTGGCGGAAGTGTCCTATTTTAATGAGTACTCGAACTCACGTTGCTGCAGGAGCTTACCTCAGGGAGAAAAAAAGTGCGAGTCTTAAGTTGCTTCGGAAATTGTAATGAATTAATTAGACAGCGATGCTCTTCACCCCATAACGCTGGTTAACTTGGGCTGGTCGGAACAGCGGTTTCATATTCATTAGACTAGTTATCTAACAAATCGTTATGAACGGTCTTCCCGATTGGGACTTTACTACCTGCCAAGCGGTCAGTGACCCATGCGCATGGACTGCAGTTCCAAAGAAGTTTGAAGCAGTCATTGTTTTTTAATTCTGTATTAGAGGATTTTGCCGTATCTTCGTAACAAGTGGCATCTGTATTTTTTTGGAATTTCTCACTTGATTTTAGCTAGCAGTTTAGACATGAAAGTGTGAGGGCCACAGACTTCTGCACATCGCGCGATGCAAATGCGGAAAAAACTTCGAAAATCTTGTGACACAAAACATGAATTTGGGTGTGATGGTAAGATTGCATGGGAACATGTTTGGGAGGACAGAGTTGACGTCTGTGTGAAGGCCAAATTAGATACAGGAGAAACGCAGGATACTGCAAGTTCATGATCCCTACGGGGTTCTATAAGCGTTATGTACAGATCACCAGTCACTAGTCAGCATTGGTGCATAGTTTTTCTCTTCTTTACAGTTAACGCTTGCCTCTATGCAAAAGACGGCAGGTAAAACGATGCAAAAAATAAATCAGTTTTCTTTGTCCACTCTACAAGCCGTTTCTTATCGGCAGCATTTGTAAAACTGTGATAATTTTTTTAGAGCTGGTAATGCAGATACCGTACTCAAGCACTGTTGCCGGTGCCTTTGCTCGTACAAGCTGCCATGACCTTGGTACAGTGATTGCTATGGGGCGCCGTTCGTAAAAATATTATATCTGACAGATTTAGCACACAAACTGCTATCTCTGCGCATATTCAGCTATCTCTGCACAGAGATAATATAGCTATCTCAGATATAGCTATCTCTGCGCAGAGATAACTAAATGCGCAGAGATAGCTATCTCTGCGCAGAGATAGCAATTTTTGTGCTAAATCTGTCAAATATAATATTTTTACGAACGGCGCCCCATAGATTGCGGCTTTGCAGGTGTAGACTGCGGTTTGAACCCGAGAGGGGTGTCTTTTTGGATGTGTGTTTGCGACTTCGCGGTACGCGTTCGACTCACAATCTGAAGTGGAGTTGAGAAATTCTTACGTATGATTTTCGTGTTCTACAGAAGCCAGAGGCGTTGCAACCCGCGAAGGTTTGTGGCAGCAAAGTTTGTTTAGCGCTCTTTTCAGAACACTTTTGTTTTAATTCATTCACTTTCATACCCGCTTTTATTCTGCGGAGAGTCGCGGGGCCAGCAGCCCTAGGGCTCGAAATACCCACGGTCAACAGCAATCTCAGATAGTTCTGCTGTCTCCACACCACAAGACGGGATCATGCAAGGTCGGAGATGTAGTCACTCCACCTAGTCCTTGGGCAACCTCTGGGCCGCTTTCCCATTGCTATAGCCAGCACCAGCTGGACTTGCCTCGCCAATTGTCCTGGTTATTTTTTAACAATTTGTAAAAATGAAACAACCATGAACGTATGTTGGAGGCGGTTGTTGAATTTTCAGAGCCTATAAGTACGTTATTTGCATAGAAAATAACAACAACTGAAGCAAACTGAACACTTTCATCAGGATCACTAACATTTTCATCAACTACTTTTACCCGGCCTCTTGCTGATTGGAAATCGGAGGTAGCAACAAATAAACTGCGACGAACAGAACTACAAAGTTGCAATATATCTGTTTACAAAAGAAAGGAAAAACGGCTGCTTTTAATTAATGAAATGAAACACGTCTGCTTCAGGCTTCTTCCCTGCAAGAAACACCTCATTGACGAAAAGATGTTGAAGCTTAACACTCGTGGCATGTGCTTCAGGCTTATAGATGCAGTGAGATGTAGAGTTGAGCTTATTGGCGCCAACATTAGAAAATTTCATGCAATTAAAGTTGAAGCCCCGGGACGCCGTAAAAACCTGTTAAACAGGTTGTCTCATCGCGAACCTCTGCACGGTTTTTAAATTTTCTTTCATGGCTTAAAGTTGATGGCTGAATTATTGACAATTTAAAAGGGTTACATTTTAGAAAGGGTTGCAGTCTTCTGGATGATCAACACAGTTGCACAAGAGTGCTGGGCAGATTCTAAAAAACGATTGAATAGCACAGAAGTAAATAAGTCCAGCATACGTGATTTACAGCTGAAAACAACTAATTTTTCTTCAGTATACGCCACTTGAAAGTTTTTCTTGGACGTGCTTTTACCTCTGTGCCAATATTGTTCTGTGCTGGCTTTACTTTTTTGACCTCTATTCCACAAAAGTACAACCATTGCCCAGCACCTATAAATATGTACAAAATATTTCAAACAGATGTCTAAAGATCTTCTGCGTTATCCTTTTTGCAAGCGGAACTTGTGATAAGTTGAATTGTATGCGTTCTACAACAAAATATCGTCAATGTAAAACGGCTCTTTTTCAAATGGTAGGGAGGAAAGGTTGGTGTGTAGCCTGTTTTTCAAAATGATTTCTTACGAAGTTTTGCGTTGGTCAAGAGATGCTATATTTTTTTTCTACGAAGATACTTTTTAAAAATATACTATATTTATTTCACATATGTTCTTCAGACTTCGATGCGATTTATCAGTCCCATCATAGACGGAACATTTGTGGTGGGCTAGTGTTTAGATTTTGTAAATTGGCCAAGAGTTTAAGTGTCAACAGATCGCGATCAACAAAAATTGATCATAAATTCTTTTAATGCGGAAACCATTATACCTTAAACTTTTTTTGATAAGTAGTGGAATTTGAAAAACCAGTCAAAAGCATCCGAGTTATATTTGGAAACATTCGCTTCAGTTTTGCTTCAATTAAATACAATCGGTCCAGCTCTGCATGTGAGCTAGGCATACGCCCAGTGTTGCGTTTCAAATTCGCTTGCAAGAAAACTGAATTCCAGATGAAACAATTGCGTAAGTTCCCGCAGAAAAATAATAAAACCTACTCTTGCGCATGTCTGCGTTACTGTAGCGCTAAATCTTTGCGTTTCCTGTTATGCGGCAGCAACGGAACTGCTATCTATTCAAGATGATCGCTTCGTCTGGCGTCCTGCTCGCTTCGCTTGAACACAATCCGATTTCTAAGCAAACCGGCTGTGAAACAGCTGCTGCATGGCAGGCAATTTTTAAGCCCACAGTGAGGCCTATCATCTGTTGTATGAAAGTTGCTGGAAGTTTGCATCCGCATGAGCAACGCAGAAAAATGTCATAAAACCGGAAAGTTTGTGCGCAGAGAAGAAAGTGTCTCTTGTTTCGAGACGTTTTTGCTTTTATCTTCTGGTATTACGGCACAAATATGGCTTAAGGTTTATTGAACATAGTGCTCTAGCAGTTTTCTGTCGCCGCTTGTAATTCAATAAGCTTCGAAATCAACTGAGAAATGCTCGTTTTTAGTCAGAGTGTTTGGAATAAAGCAAACGCGCCTTTACAAAAAACATAAAAAACAACAGATGTATTTATGCAAATGAAATGCATGACTTACGCACCAATTTTCTAAAATTGGATTTCAAATCCAACGTTTGGGAAATTTCTGAGGCACTGATTTCATTCTGCTAACTTCATTTCACACACTGCAGCTTCGAAACCTTGACCGTAGTGTGCATGAGCTTTGGCAACAGTGTTATGCAAAACATTCGAAAAGTTGTGACTCACTGCTAGTTGTTGATGTTATCCATCTGGCAAATGACGGACTTGATTTGTTTGTGGCTGTACCGTGAATTTATTTAGTAACAGATCTATTTTGGAAGACGTGGAGTGTAGATGACTCGATGCATATCTTAATGTTTTTAATGTAGTCGTATCGTAGCTTATGTTAATACTTTCGTATGCGGTTTCGTTTGAAATTCTAATTGCCATTGGCTACATTGTGAATGGCACGAGAGCGTTTCTCTCTTCATTCCTAACTTTCCTTGTGATACGGTTCAGTATTACAGCAAACATCTTAGGTATCTTTGTGGTTCTGCTAACGTTCTTTAATAAAGAATGGATTTACCCTGCTGTTGTGGTGGCCGATTTCACTTGTCGCCCGCTAGATACCCTTCTTGTAGTTGCATTCCTATTACAGTAAAATATTCAACCGAAACAGGAAAATAAATGTACATTTGTATACGCCTTCCTTCCAAAATGCTCACTACATAAAATTGGCCAAAATTCGCAACAGCTTTGTAACAAAAGTGGAAAGAAGAAAGTTTCAATACCCAAAAATATTTTTAGATGAAAATTCTTGAAACGACTCATTACATAAACGTTTCTAGAGAGCGGCTGTGGTTATTTTAAAGTGCAGTTGTTCCAGTTGTTAGGCTTGGTTGAACTTCAGCATATTTCTTGTTCATTCCAAAACAGACCAGTTTTCAAATATTGCAAATGACAAGGCAAGCACCTCTCCATTTCATTAACTCATACGGGTTATGTTTAAATTGGTCAATTGCTGATGTTGTGGTTGTTACAGTCGTTGTGATTGTGACTGTTTCCTTATTAGCGTTGTTAAAGTGTTTGTCGTTGCTGTCCTTATCTTTGTTGTCAGTGTTGTTGATGATGCTGTTTCCATTTTTGATTTGCTAATTTTTAGATTTGTTCTTTCGTGTAAGAATTATATCAGTGCTATTCCCAGTATTTCTTACGACAACACTCATCTTTAATTTTATTGGTAGTAATAACGAAGCATTAGCAATTGATTTTGTCATATTTATTTTAGGGTCGCTTGGACTGAAATAAAAATTCTTTCAAAAGTCAAAGTCAAGTTGGTTCGCAAACAGGTTGACATAGTCAAGAACTTGCTCATACTTCGCATTTACTGTTGAAAGCCCGAAAGCCCTCTCTTATATAAAATACCGGAGATCAATTAACAAGAGAGATTGCGGAAAACTGTTGTTAAATAGTTTATGCTCAGCTATAAAACCCCTTTTGCGCTAAAGTAAGTTGAACCAAAACGGCTTTTCCGTTTATATAAAGCAATAAAATTTTCATCTCAGTAAACAAGCTGTGAGCAAAAACATTCCAAAATATCTCTTCATCTCTTCAGGGAGAAATAATATTTTCCTTTTGAATAATGCACGTGAGAAACATTTGGTATCAAACACTTTAAATAGTGGTTTTCAACAACTTTTTTTGTACCGCGACCCATTGTAGCAACCCACTATAACCCAACGACACCCAGCTAAAATTCGAATAAAGCAAACGGAATACAACTGTGTACATGAACATCTACTCGCGACTCCTCCAAGATGGTTCAGGACCTCCCTGGGGGCGCGATCCCAGGTTGAAAACCAATGCGTAAGATGTTAGTTTTAATATTTTTATTCTCCAACGAAAATCTAAATTCATTACCCCAACCACTTTGCACCATGGACATAGAACAGTGGTAAATTAAGGCACTAACGTGTCAGTTGTGAAGTGTTAGGGTCACCGACAAAATTCTGAAATCATCACTCAAAAATGTTGTACACCTTCAAGTCCAACACCCAAATACGGGAGTTCACCTGAACACCGTGAAATTAACCGCCGTTACATGAAGTGTTTGTTTATCGCACTTCTAGTAAAATGTTAAGTCTTACCATAATTGGATACCACTGATACCGAATTATTTTAATGGAAAAGTGAGAGATAATCTTCCTAAGAAAGTATCGGTTTTCAGTCAATTCGCCAGTTACTGTGACAAGCAGTGCAAAAGCTCTGTGTTTACCCAGTGACGTTTGATTTTCAAGTACCATTCAGAGCATGGTGAGAGTGCATCACACAGCGTGTTTTGCGTTGGCGCATCAAAACGCGTTGTTATGACTCAGCCTGGGCCCAAACGATTTTCCTCCTGCGTTAATACTTTTAGCTCGGCTTGATATCAAGACCGGTGACGTCAGAATTCTGTCTTTGTCAAATGTCTGGTCATCAGCAAATGCGCGTCTGATCCAGCAGCGCAGTACGGTTTCCTCGTGAGGAGCAGCACTGCGTCTCGGCTTATCAGATTTCGAGCAACTGAAGACTCGGGAAACCATTATCATAATTACGTTGACTAGAGTGGTATACATGTAGGTCAGCAAATAACCAAGTGAAATTTTCTTCGCCTTAGGGCGAGGGGTTTCGTGGGAGAAGTTGGTTTGTTCAACTTTACTGCAGGAATTATTGCTGAGTGGTTCCGCCGTGTCGCGTCTAACGCTCTTTTTGCCGAGTTTTTATATCCGCGGTAATGTGTGTGTGTTTTTCTTCAGCAGGGTAGGGAATTTCATCATTGGTATCTTTACCGAGCTTAAAGTTAACGCTGTGTTTTCGAGATTGCTGGTCGTGCGACTGACACTGCTGTCTTTAAATTCGCTGATACTGCTTATGATTCGATGCCGTGCAACAGCTCTGTGATCCATCGACATACAGGAAAAAGCAGAACTATGTGCTGTGCTCTTCTTGCCAGAGCAAAATGATAGTATTCTGCAGTTACGGAGACGCCTTGTAGTTGGTGGTTCTGGAGTTGGGCTTAGTTACTTAGACGATTGCTGTGAGATTGTTCTAATTCGGAGTTGAAATAGAGGTTGAGCCAGTTGCTATCGTTTTTGCATATCCGATACCAGTGAGCTTTTGATAGTATTATCTGTCAGCTTTGTTATCACACTGTTTGTAATATCTGTTTGCACGTACATTGAGCTTGCGGAAAAGGACAGTGTGAACTCTATTTTCATGTGCCGAAAATTAGAACGAAGTCCAAACACCAATGTAGATTTGCAAAAACTTCGGGTGTTAGTTAGTCTTGTCATTACCGAGCTCACATCAACATTTTTGTCAATTCTATGACAGTTGTTGACCGAATATGTGATAGTTCATAACACTACTTTTGATCATTTCCCGTATTCAATGCAGAAATGCATATATTCGGGAGGAATTGTGTTACAATGTTCTGATGGTCTGCTAAATCTTAAGCAAGAAAGGTAGTCATTGAAACAGTAGTGACTGTTAGAAGCGAACTTTTTGAAATGGATACTGATGGAATGTCAGATTATTTAGGTTTTGTTTGTACTGACGACACTTCCGCCCCGTTACCCCTTTGAAATGGTCAGGAACGTGATGCAGCCTTGGTTCATGTTGTCGGAATGGCGATGTGACGCATTTTGTTCGTACTAGAATCATGTTTTTTGAACGATTGTTGTGTTAATACCGTAAGACGGCAAGCAGGTTCGAACAAAACCAAAGTTAGATAAAATATCCAAACAATGGCGTAGCCAAGCCAAAAAATTTTGGGGGGCCAAAGTGCTTGATTTTAGGCGAGCAACAGTATTTTGTTTGGGACGCTGATTCTCAAAACACAAAATGACTAGATATGCTCAAAATTTGGGTCCCCTTGGCCCCCCTGGCTACGCCCATGCATCCAAAATGTTTGACAATATTTTCTTGAACAAGCCAAATGTCATTGAGCATGTCGTTCTTTAACACCTTGTGCTTTAACTTTCGAAATCTGGAGATGGTCTTTGCTAAATTAAACATCTACTTTATTGATGAATTTATTGTGTTCTGCATAAGCTTAGTGCGAGGTAGAAGTAACGGCTTTCTGTTTTGAACCCATTGCAATTTTACGTGTCTCCTGCAAAAAGTTGTTAGCGCCCTAGAGTCAGCGAAACCTCACATGAACCTCGAAACCTCACAAGACTTGTTTCGTAGTCGTGATGCTTCATATTACTGCAGCATATGTTTGCACTCACTGTTTTGAACGAATCAGGATTAGTTGGGTCGGGTCATCAGAAAAGTATCATTGCGTTGTTGTTTTCGCGTTATACTGGATATTGCAAGGCAGACCGTACAGATCGGGGTCGTGAAACAATAAGTAGGCTATCAGTGACAAGACGCAGGCGGCATGATGTGACTCAACGAATGAAGAGCTTGCAGTGTCAAACCGGTCGTTAAGAGCAGGTAAACTGTTAAGTATTTTTTCCTGATGAACGAAATATGCACGTTGTCGGTGCGAGAGTAAGAGCAAATTATCATACAAATTATCATGTATTTATATTGGGGGATGATTTTGCAATGTAGGTCGTAAAGTTCATGTGAGGTTTTGCTGATTTTGCTGATAAAAGGCTTTTGCTGGTGGTGCAGTGGTTTTTCAAATGTTCTACCAGTGGAGCCGGGGTTGGCGAGCACTTTAGAATGTCACAAGAATTTATGAGGGAAGCCGCGGGTACACGGTGAAAGTGTTTCTTGTTTGTTCATCATGGAGATACAGTACAGCAAACTTACCGCAAAAAGAAGATAACAGAATTATTAAGCAGGTCAACAAACCCCATTATGTTTAACTGCCACTAGAAATTAGGCCGAAAACCACTTACGTAGACCATGCAAGCTGATGCACACAGGTAATGGTCTGTGCATGTCAAAGCATCTCTGACCAAGTTTACACTGCAGTGTTTGCCACGAGTAAACATAGGGACGCCTGAACAGTGGACGGGCAGGAGGGGCATGAGACAAATTGAGGGCACCACTTAGAGTCGGACACAGTGTTTTGATGGAAAGAAGATGCTATGAAAGGCCGTTATTGTTGTTTTTTCCAGTTACATCAGTGAACTCTCAATTGCATTTCTTAGTTTTATTCATGTCTATCACAACTTACCCTTAACCTTGTTCTAAAACTTCTGCAAGTTTTCAGACCAAAACGTAGCCCATTTCCAATACTTTGTCAACAAAAGTAGTAGTTTCAGTAAGTCGTTGTGTGTATGAAAGTTTCCTGGTGGGTAACACGACAACCAAATCAGACTTGTTTGCTATTTTGAAACAATGGGGGAGCCTGGATTCTTGCGTGGGGGTAAAAGTAGAGGTTCAATTCAACTACCCCTGTTAAAGTTATGTTGTAAAGCCTGTGCCGCAGCAGTAACGCCAACGAATTTCGAAGTGGCGTATTCACAGTTCACACCTGACATTTTTCGGGGGGAAGTCGCAAAACAGGCTGCGAACGTATGTTGCTTTGATATTCGTTCTGGTTGAAGCCGCAGAAATATATAATTTACTAAAAAGGAAAAGTGAAGGGCTAAAACAAAACTTTATCCACTGTTTTCCAATCCCGAATATCACGAAAAGACGTTTTGAGAACTTTGTTGTTGTCGTCGTATGGTACGTTTTCTTCTTAAATATTTGAGGCTTTGCGGGCTCCGTGCCCCCTGGCTACGCCCCACTTTCCATTGATAAACCTATATTTACCGCTCACACAAATTCAAATGTTTTGAAAATATGGATTTTTTTAGTTTTGTAATGAAGTTTACTGGCTTGTAGCCGTGATGCTTCAGTTCAGGTCCATGTGCTTAAAACTCCACTTCTAGTATTTAACACAGAATAAAGGCTTTTGCTGATAAAAGGCGTAACACAGAAACATGTTCAGAGCAGTTGTTGCTTTTGCGTGTTCTGCACAATTTCGAGCTTGTGAAGTAACAGTTAAACCATTCCGATTTTTGGAGTTCCATGGCACGTCGCAATAAATTAGTTTAAAGTCGGCATAAAATTACCAATTGTTTTGCTTAAAAACAGCACTTCCAACTTGGCTGCCCCACCATTCAAAGGGCAGGGTGCAATGCACCCATGTGCTGGGGTGCCTGACCAGCGGCCATAGCTTCTTTAAGAAAACCTGTATTCAAATGTTAAGTCTCATTCTTGCATCTTTGTCACCATCATACTCATCCATGTCTGGTTGGAAAGGCTGCAATTGCCACGTTTCCAATCTGCTCCAATTATGTCCGGTATCGAGGGTGCACGCGCCATGACGCATGAATGAGAAAAGCTGAGCGAAATCAGTGGGTTTAGTTTAGCAGTGCTTGTTTGGCGAAGTTGCTTCTTTAAGCGCGGTGTTCCTGTTTCGGGTAGTCTGCAAGATGTTTAGCGTGTGGATGGTTTTACTCAGAGGTGCTGTTGTCGCTCGGTTGTGGCTACGGAAAACGTTGACAGGTACTTTTCTGTTGGTACTGCTGGGTGCTGATTCAGCAAAACTGACCATCAGGTTTAGCACGCATATTTTAAGACCTTTCGTGCTTGTGGAAACGGTGATGGGCTGATGCTGTGCGACGTTAGAATGTAGTAGAAGAATGTTGCGATGCGTTACGTTCGGATGTAAAGTTGAGTGCACCTGTAACGATTGTTACGAATGAAAAAGCAGTTCATTCTGCAGACAGCTTATGATTCTGGCGCATCCTTGTGATATGAATGTCCGGCGATGATTCAGACCGAAAGTTAGTTGATGCGACAAATACGTAGACCGCTGGTGACACTCTTCTTAATATTTTTTCCAATCGCGCAGGAGCGTTCCTTGTATCATGTTTCAGGATACTAACCTCTGCTTGTAGGAAGTGAGTTGATCATCAGTGACTGCAAATGTTATGAACTGTATTATGTGCTGGGTTAAATAATAATTGAGGCTGTAGTTTGACCGTGGAGTATCGCAAGGACACACGATCTTCTCTGGAATAGCGAAAAAGCACCACGAAGATCGACTCATGACCGAGTCTGACGTGACCACCTTGGTAAGTGCCTGTCCTTCACCAATAAACCAATTTTGCAGCTTTTGCAGTTGCCACAGAGACTATATAGCCCAGTGTGTAGTTTTATGATGTGACAATCGGCAAAACCGTCGCCATATCAGTTGAGAGGCGGGCTTGCGAGTTCGATCAAAGCTAACGAAACTCAAAAATCCTTATATCGATAAGTAGCCTGGGATATTTTGTGACAAATGAGAGTTATTGAGCTTATTTTTGGGAGACGTAGCTCTCTAAAGCCCTCTCTGAGCGATGGGCCTGATTAAATCGAGTCAGTTCGTCGATTGACCATTTAATTTTGCTGCAGCTCGCCAAAGTTGTTGGGCGCGAATACTATGATGGCAGGTGAATGGTTGTCTTTCCTTATTTGAAGTAATCTACGTGTAATGTACTCTTAGGAAATTATCCAAGTAGCCTATGTTTCCGAAATTTTAAGTTTTCACTTGCAAGGTAAACTATGTGGATGGTGATGGCTCAGGTTCCCTGACGGTCTCTTGACCAGTCGGTTGGGTAGTCGATCTGTTAGCCTCAACCATGAAGTACAATCCAGGTCTCAGTCTGCCGCTGATTGTCGTCTTTCGAACGACACGAAAAAGTGAATCTAATGAGCAGATATCCATTTTATACCAACCCAGATCTCTCAGGTTTACTGTGGTCGAGGCTGTAGTTGCAGGCCGCTGTATGGTAGCCGGCGTAGCACAACGTGAAATCACTTACCGGGTGTGCCTTTTTGCGAGCAAGTGTATGTCTCACGAAACAAACACGTTGGCTTCCGGTCGTTGTATACTGCGTTTGGGCAAAATTCGTATTTTTGATAGTGAAACGTTTTCTGAAGATCAGAATTGAGTTCTGCATAAGTGTACGATGCGCTTGCAATGGGTTATCCACTGGTGGTGATGATCCTCTGGTTGCATGCGAAATTGAAATTGTTTTTTTTGTTGATTTTGCGAAGTTAACGTTTGCACGTTTGAAAACGATCCTTTGAACGTTGAAAATTTCACCTTAAGTGATTGACTGTTTGAAAAGTTTCAAAAAGTTTTCTCAAAATCAGTTTAGCTAGGCAAACATTATTGCGACACGTAACAACTTATTCAAGAACTTGTACTGTGTGCCTGACGTCTGACGAGCTATCAACCCAGCGGTGAACGAAGCAACCTTTAACTGGATTGTGTGGGAAACTGCGGATGTATTAAAAGCCGGTAAAATTTAATGGCCAGATAGAATGGAAAGATAAAAGGTTTCTTTTCAAGTTCCTTTTTCGTTTGCGGAACGGCTTCCACGAATCATAAAGTTGTGATCAGTGTTTTTTCTTGCTATTAGGCAGTGGCGTATTTATCTCCGTTTCTTCACAGGCGGCAAGGGTATGGCTTGTGAACGGCAACGATGCTGACAACTGGGTGCCTGCTGTCGTGGATCAGTGTGATGGTGTTGAAGTGGTATATCGCACCGACTATGGAGATGTAAGTGCTTGCATGTGCTCATGATTTTTGCACGTGCATCCATGTCTGCTGGTAAATATGCTGATGACGCATTTTGAACTTCTGGCAATAACACGCCAGTGAACTTAAAACAAACATCTTCACAGTACTTTTATTTTTTAAACTCTTCTCCGAAAGGTGGAGGTGTTTTATGAACTCCGTGAACCTGCTTTATGGCTTTAATGGTTGTGACAACTCAGCATTTGAAGAGCATATGTTTTTCTATGCGAAGAACATATATTTTGAACCATTTAAAGAACATATTTTTCTATCATTTCCAGCTTAATGTCGTACTTTATGTATAGGTAACATCTTTATCGTTTAGGATTGTACTGTTGCCACATGCATTTAATTCAATAATTTGCCTTCGTTTCATAGAAGTTTCGATTTGAAATTTAAAATTGTTATGTAATTGCTGTGCTGGTTTTAAATGTGTTTGAAATGATTCGAGACCAGAAGCTGGGAAACACTACCCAAAATATATACGTAGTATAAGAAACCAAATGGCAATTGCGTGTGACACTCATGAAATAGGACAGGAAGCAAAACGATTTGAGGATCGTTTGTTCACACCATAAACCCCTGATCGTTAATCTTTGTTTGACCTTGGCTGATTTCGTTGATATTTCGCCAGTTTTGTGGCTTAACCTCCACCATTGTCGTCCTGAGCGAAGTAAGCCCGAAACTCTTTCCCTAGACAGGAATCATAAATAAACAGTAAGCTGTGGACGATCTTGTTTGCTGCCAACATTGCGGACAACACACCATGTAATAAAGTTGTACATCTGACACGCTGCGGTGAAAGGCCTGGAAAGTCTCCACTTGACTGAGCGAGTGGTTTCACGACGCCATACGTCACATTAAAGGTGGATTGATTTTGAACTTTTTCGAAAAACTGCGTTCTCGATGAGGCGATTAGGAAAACTCCTGATATCTCCCTAAAGTTTTGGAACGTGTACGACTTCATCTCGCACACCTATGATTGCATCCACGCATGCACTTATAGCTTGCAGCATGTCTGAGAGGCTTCTCATACCAGCAGTGATGCAGTCATAATGTGCACCTTCATCAATGTCGTTCGTGCACCGCTGCCGAGTTTTGCTTGTCTTTTGCTTAGTTTTTTTGTGCAGACGTTGTACCACTTCTGTGCCAAGTGAGTGAGTTGTGTTAAGAACTTCACGGCGTGTGTTTTAATTCAACGCTGAGTGTCCCTTCGATATACACGGACCTTGCAGTTCCGCTTTTCGCCATATAATATAGGCCTACCGTAAAACCCATGCTTCCGACGTCTGCGTGAACATCTGCCCGCAACAATCCCAGAGGACTTGTTATAACACCCGGTACTAAGGACAAACTGCCCTTCGCATCTGCAACATTTGGTGGTAGAATTCCGTTCTATAAGATTAACCTCAACAACATGAAAAAGCTTTCACCTGCCACCGGTACTCCGATGACTGCGTTTGAGGCAGCTAAGTTAAAATAACTGGTATAGCATGTCATGCCATGTTACCAATTGCCGCAGAGCTAGGCTATTCGTGTTACAGAAACCAGTGGCTGTTTGTGTGTTGGAGCCGTCCTGCCGTAGGATTCAGAAACTTTTCCAAGGCACAACCAGGCCAAATCGCAACTTCTCTTTTGACTTTATTTTTACTATGAAAGCCATCTCCTTAAACCAGTTTTCATTCATCTTTGTTATGCTGTACGTTATATGCAGATCAATTGTAACGCCGTCAAAAATATAGCATTTCAAAAGAAAAGCGTGATTTCTTTACATGATGATTGAAATGAGGCACTGCGATTAAACAGAATATACTTAGAATATAGTGTACTGTGGCTTGGCGCTAGTAAAAGTATTGGGGTTTTCAGCTGTGGGATTTGCAGAAAAAGGGTTATAGTTTGGTAATTGCAGCCCTATAAATGGGACACCTAATTATCCTTAATTTAGGTCTTTACATTCATGAACGCCCAAAAAAGCAGGTAAGAACGGCTTCAATTGTCTTTGTCAAACAACAGTTGAACCTTCCTTTGCTTTTATTCCATTAAAACGTTGGATTGCTACAGCAGTGCCTATGGTGTAAAAATCCAGTAGTTAAAGAACCAGGCAAGCTGTTTTGTTGCCAAACACATCGGGCGTTGCGAGGGTCATTCACGTCAAAGAATCGTTTTAATTGCTTCTACGCTGTTGCTGTACCTCTGCCAGAGAGTGGAAGGATCACTGTTCATGATTTATCGCTGTTAAATTTTTTTTGAAAGTTTCTCAGCATGCCCCACGAAGTACCATCGATCCATGTAAATGGGTGGTGACGCGAACCGTTTTGTCACTCCGTTTGTCAGTTTCGACATTCCGCATTTAATTATGCAGTTTATTGATAGAGGAAATTCCAACAGCTTGCGGAAATCACCAGAAATGTTTGGCGGGTGCGAGCTATTTCAACTACTGCAGCAATGAAACTGCTCATCACCAATTGGTTTGTTTTGTGCTGAGGCAATGAAGTACAAGTCGTACGTGAGAAAATATGCCTGGCTGTTTGCACAACGTGTTTCAGCGTCTTGTCCCGCCCAAAGTCCAAAGTCGTCCGTCTTGCTTTCTGCTAGTGTGGATTTGATGCGTTTAATCAGAACTCTCTGCAATGCTTTGCTAGTTAACGACAGAAAACTTTCTGCAAACAGATCAATCGCTAAACTTTTGCCTTGGGCCTTTTAGTTTATGTGTCAAACTTCCGACTTAGTTGAGATGTCATGTTGAATAAGTTGGAGCACTGCACGCCTAAATTAGAAGGCTACCATTTTGTTTCAAGGTAGCGCGTATGATGGAACCAATTTACGTTATCACACTTCAAACTGCGTAAAAATTTCCCCAAACGGGTTGGACAGCTGTCTTTGCTTTACGAAAATCAATTGTTGTTGCTGTGGTTTCTTGCTGCTACTTCCGGTTGGGTACATCTCTGTGCTACTGCAGTCGTGATGATCATGGCAGCAAAAGTACTTAATCTAAGCATTCGGACAATTACCTCTCTAAGGTTTATAAGGAATCTACTTATAGACTGTGTGCAGTGCAGCCAACAGTTGCGTGGTGCTGATTCTGTAATATCCATCAAAGCCGATTTGTAGCCAGGCAGATTGGAGCCAGATGGCGTGTTCATTTTGCCAGGATTATAAGGGTGGCAGCCCTTGCCTTCACTAAGACTCATTTCCCACTGCGAAGTGCCACGTCCTGAATCTCGTTACGCTGTATTCACTCACAAATACAAAAAAATGACAAAACGGTCCATTTCCCTTTGCGCAATCAACCATTCTGGAATGTGAACTTCTAAAAGCTCACAGATTTGGCTTATTTGTAACACTTTAAACACGCTGAAGAGTTTGTTGATTTTTTGTGGCATAAACAGTTTTTATTACTTCAAAAACAATTTTCACACTGTTCATCCGTTCCAGAAAGCTCTCTACCCCTGGGCCTAAGTTTATGACCAACAATTCAGGTAAAAAGTTGTCCTGACGAACGGCGTCTTGTGAACAAATTTCTTCCCTTTCAGAGTTAAGTCATAAACAAAGTTGCCATTTCCGCAGATCTGTTGTCCCATTCTCCCAACACACTTTTGCTGCGCTGTTTGCACAGACCTTTACCGTACACTTTGCTTCGTCACAAGTGGCCTTTCTCCTATTGGGAAGTATTGTTGATCGACCGCGTTTGCGATGAGTCGTTTTTCTGCGTGCCACGTGCGCGTGCGACCTTTAAAAGTCTGCGGACTCTTTGTGGTAGAATAAAGACGATTTGATCCGCAGGTGAAATTGAGTGCCAAACGTTTTTGCTACTACTGGCGACTTTTATTTACGTCCATTTCGCAAACCCTTGAGCTTTGTTAAGAGTATTTTTAAAAAGGTTTTCAAACTCGCAACGTGTTTAACTTGAGCGTGATTATCAAACTTATCGTAGGTTTTTTAATCACGGCAGGATACAGACAATATCTAGGGGTTTTAAGGTTGATAAGAATTGAAAACAATGGTACACTAAAACGTGGTGACGTTACATTGTTGAAATCAAACATAAAAGCTAAATGTAAAAAAACTGACGATTTTATCCAGGTTATGGCTTTGGTAAGTGATCCAAACGTGTCAAGCCAATGAAGTGATTGGACCTGTCTAAGTTGGCTTGCCACTCTTGACGCTTTGTGCTGGATTCAATTAAATTTTCAAATGAAGCATAATTCATGATGTGATAATTTAATAACCAGAATCTGCAGAATGTAAATCAAGTTTTTGGTTCCTTGATCTTGCCGGGTAAGCACCCCCCAAACGCAAACTCTCGTCTCCCCAATGAAACCATTTTACTGTTCAATGTACGTAACATTTACTCGTATGTGCTTCAGTGCAAAGTCTTGGTCCAAACGTTATTAATATAATGCGGCCGCGTTTGAACTCTGTTGTAAATTGATTTGCAAGCAACGTAAATATCTAGCTTGATCCATAAGCAGTGGCAACGAATCAATCATAGCCTCAAACCGGGCGTTTATGCGGTTGAATCCCATGTGCTCACAGGCAGCGGTTGTGAGTAGTTGCGGTTCTCGACTTCGTCATAGTGAAACGCACCAACGTTCTAAAACCTCGTTGTTTTACCTCGGTTTTCAACGGCTTCAGTTTTTAAGTGTTTTGACTCATGCAAATAAATGTTAAATGTTGTTTTCTGTAGCGTGGACACAACAAATAACATGGGTTTGGTTTCCCCAATTCTGAAAAGTTTATATTTTTAAATTCATTGCCGCAAATGCTGCGAAAGCCTCAACTATGAGGGGAAAATTGAGGCAATTTTTGTCAGAAAGTTCTCATAAACTTTGCCGTTTGAGCTGAATTTATAGAAGTTTTGCACGCAGGAATCATTTACCCACTCAAATTTTCGACCTCTTGCGTCTCTGACTGTATCTAAAATAAAAAGAAAATCAGTACGAACAGAAAGATGTACGTGACTCGAGCCGTGGTTGTTCAAAAGTCTTACCACACTTTGCGTTGTGGTGAGGTGAAACCAACTACCGCTTGAAACAACGCAACAGCACTGCGAAAGTAAACAACAGTCCAAGACCATGTATGGTTTTTCCGGAACTGCCGTATTCGAACAGCATTGCACAGTATGCTGGGCTTCTACCAATGCTCCGTACACTGGAAAACGACTGGCGACTGCATCCAACCTTGACCTGATCGTCGCGCCGAAAACACGGCTTGTTTTCCTCAGTGAGCTCCGCTGACTCGGATCCATTCGCTAAAAATAATTGCTGGTTTTGTTGCTGTCGCAACCGCTCGAAAAATTTTAGAGTTTTTATCAGTCTGGGAGGAAAGGAAATACATATTAATCATGTATATTTGCGTGTTTTCAATGTACTTTTTGAGGTTTTCAAGGCCTTGTGGGTCTGTTTTGCCTTTTCAAAGCTTCCGCAAAGAGTAGTCAACATTGCGTCTGGAGCTGGGGTATCCAAACAGGATGAATGAATCACAATTAATGATTTCGAAGAACTTGCTATGAACCTTTGGTCCTAGCATATCAGTCAGAAAATTTTCTAGGGGTTAAATCTCGAAACTCTACGTTATTAACCATTGGAAAACGCATTGCAATGGTTTGCACAAAAACGTAACCATAACAGGGAAGCAGGACTACGTGCTGATTGTGAACTATGCCCTTCGTTTGAGTAAGGCTCAAGTTCAGGAATTGGACTGATGCATTTCTATTTTATAAAACGATGCTTAATATGTGAACATTTAGTTGCGGTCTTTTCTGCGTTTGATGTAATGAAATTACTTTATTACTCAATACTCTTACTCATCAAACTTCTGTGAAATATCTTAACCAAGACTTAACTGGTGGTGTGAGTCATATTTTGTGGTTCAGCAATGCAAATAGGCTGGAGTAGCACCATTCCTGCGCTCAAAACAAAGTGAAACCTTTGTTGTATTAGCCAAAAGAATAAAAATCTGAGAAGCGTAACTTGTCCTAGATTAACGAAATGATGTTTGCAACTGTGCATTTGCAGGAGAAGCGGATGTGGGTTTCAGAGTTGAACGGTACAATCGTCAAACCAATGAATTCTCTCATGTCGGAAGGTGTGGCTGACATGGCCAAAATGTCGGAACTCAATCAGGCTTCTATTTTGTGCAATCTTAATACAAGATATCATCAAAATAACATCTATGTACGTGAGTTTCACAGAAATTGTTCGTCTTTATAGTGAAATCTAAAATGTGCATGACATTGTTTTGTCACATGCGTGTTTAGGCAAACCACGTCTGAAATAACCCGAATGCGTGTTACTTTTAGTATCTTTTTATGTCACACTGTTATTGTAACCATTCATATACTCAAAAGTACACGAATAAAGTTGGCTACATCAATATCATCTCTACCTCTCTGCTCGGTCACTGCATGAAGTCGTTTTTTGAGCGTAGTCGGAGAAATGAAACAAGAACTCCAGTTGAATTTTGGGTTGCAAACGGTGTCGTGAACAGCTTTTGCAAGCTTACGTTTGCATTCAGCAACAGAAAACCTTTCCAATTCGCTGTTGACAAGCCGGCCATTGTCACTGGGTAAAGTCCACGGCATGGCATTCGCGGTCGGATAGGGTATGACGTGAGTGAAGGTAGGGCCGTGCCGGTTTCACGTGGCGGTCGATTGTATTAACAATCTGGGCGAAGAACTTTCTGAATCGAGTAGCTGACGATCGGAGACAAAACTCCTCTTATTATAATTTTGCGCACCTTGCTGTACCTAAGTGCTCAAACAAAGCATAGGTTCCGAAACCTTTCACCACATATTGTAGTTCGCTTGGTGTCTCAGTGCAACAATACCGACTTTCACGCGCAACAACTTCGCGAAGAAATCATGAGAAGGTAGCGTTTAAATTTGCGTAATTGCAGTTATTTAAATCTTTGCATGCCTAACACCATCCGGAAACTAGTGCTGCTTGTTTATACGTAAATTAACTGTCGAACCTCCAAAATGTTCCCAAATGTTTTTCTATGGAATTAAAATGCGGAGATCATTTCAATCTAACGCGTTTATGGACACCTAGATTTTAATTAATACTTTACCGGCACGAAAACGTTTGTCATTTTAATTTGTGTTTTGGTAGACGTATATCGGTTCGATCTTAATTTCCGTGAATCCGTACAAACGCCTTCAAGATCTCTACTCGAATGAAATGCTTCAAAACTACAAGAACAAAGACCTCGGTGTTGAACCGCCTCACGTGTTCGCCATTGCCAACGAGTGTTACACGTGCATGTGGAAGCGCGAAGAAAACCAGTGTGTATTGATCAGGTGAATTTGATCACAACAACAGTTTTCGCAATGCGCATTTCCGGTTTTGTTTCGAATGTCGCTCCCAATACAAAGCCAATTTGATCACGCCACGAAAGATTGGGTGGCCATAGTAGTTTTTGTGTTTTTGTACTGAGATACGCTTGCGAATAATTATGCTATTGGAAGAACATTTTGGCAGCGCGACGTTGCTGAAACTTCAGTCTAAATTTTCTTTTTATTGCGTTGTATACGCCTTGTTTGGATGTATGGTCGTTATAAGTAGGCTACTTGTTAAGTCTACAATTGATGAAAAAGTATGACGGTGCTAATTTTGAACGCTCTTTCCATTATACGTGTACATTGCTTCTAATCCCCGTATTAGCGCAGAAGCAAGCATTGACAGAGCAGCTTCGAAAAAATACTTTACAGATTTGGTTCAAGAAGAGGAATTCGGTTTGTGTTGAAATTCGTGTGAAGCAATTTTACACACAACATACTATTGTGCAGTCAGACTTTGGGATTCCCCAATCATCTTTCTTGCGAAATTTAGTAGCAGTTGCAGACACGTAACAGAAATGTTTGTGTCTGTGGAAATTCCACCCATGTTTGCAAATATGAAGCGATGAAGCGATTTATTAACATAACACAAATGACTAATACGGGCACGACATGATCGAGACGCACCGTGGGAAACAGCCTTCTGTGGCGCCAGGGCCAATGCGATGTTGTCACGTTTTTCAACGCTTGTCAAAAAACAGGCTTGCAAGCTTTCCTTTAGAGTAGGTGGGCATGGGACATTGAGTGGTTGGATCTGTAATTTTCTTTGAATGCCTCTTATGGACTGTCAATATGACCGATTCTACCACCAAGCTTAATGGAAGACAGATTCGCAGACCGAAATGTGGATGTTAATGTACTTCCATTCAAGTGGTCAGTCTAGTCGTCATTGAAATACCAAACCACTTACCACGGTTCCGTAAATTCTGAAAAATCTTTTAAGCGACGTCTACTATTTGCTTGATTTGCTAAAAATTTATTGAACGTTTTCAACCAGTTCAACGCATCTGGGGTGTAACTTGGAGTAATCCTTGAGAAATTTTCTTCAATACGGTATTGCAAAATAGTTCATTGCTTAATGTTTGATTCGACAAATTGTAACAACTGTTTCAGGATTGCTTGCTGTAAAATCCGAGTTATTTTTGTAGGAAATATATTCGCGATAGATTCAACTTAATGAAACAGGCTTCTTGTGCTATTTATACGAAAAGAAACGATTGCAGTTATTTTTTAACTTGAGCGCTAAATTGACTAACGTATGACTGACGTTGTTGCCTATGTTGGTGACCGTAAAAAGGGTCACTGTGTTGAAAATGAAACATGCTTTTTTTCAGTCAAGGCATTTGAGTGTTGTTTCAGTTGAAAATTTCACAAAAAATTGACATCATAAGAGCAGATATTTTTATGTTGAAACAAAAAGTAACGAAACCCCGTTACTCGGGCACTTCCCCTGACTACACCTCCGGTTACAGCCCTTTGTCAGCAGCCCTTGAATCGTTCAGAATTTTAATGCGTTGAACCTGGGTTTCAATCATTGCACTTTAGCTTCACAACAGCGCGTGATTGTTGCAGGCCCGTAGCCAGATTTTGAGGTTTGGTGGGGCAAAGTACATTTTTAGGGGGGAAAGATTTTTGTTTTTATTATATGTTTGAAACAAATTTTCCTGGGCGCAACACAGTTTGGGGGAGAACAAAAAATATTTGGTGGGAACTGCCCCCGAATGCCCCCGTGGCTACAGGTCTGGATTGTATTGGGGAGTAGTCGTTGTTGATATAACGGAGGTCTAAATCATCTCCAGTACCACTTGCTCAACAGGTTTGCTGATATTATATGAATAAGCAGTTCAAGCCTCTGTGGCTGCTCTTTGCGCGGGTTACGAGATCAAAATAAAAATTACCAAGGGGTGCTGAATACCAAATGATTTGGAAACTGCTGTTTTAAATCGCAAAAGCATAAAACTGGTAGTGATTTCTTGAACTGTCCTTGCTACACCGGTATATAACGGATCAGTGTCCAGATTATTTTTTTGATTCAGCAGACTGAATTTCGCACGCCGTACGTCGTTGAACTGAAGGTTGGAGCCTTGACCACGAACACCACCTTGCACATTTCCTGTTAGACTAGCGTTGACGTCAGCATAAATCAGTTTCCCAAACGAAATTGGATTGTGATTGTCAGTGGGCCATGCGAGTGCAAACTTCTGTGCGAGTTTTGAAAGTTCAGCCAAGTTATGACGCATAAGTTTGCAGGACACCGGCTTCCGGCATTTTAGCACGAGACAAGATGACGTGCTTATCGTGCAGCCATTGCGCCTACGCAACCTGGCTAAACACGGTCTCGTTTGGAGTGACTCCAAGAACACATTCAACACATTGATAGCGGTTAACCTTTACTTGGTTTTCTTAAACCAGTACCGCTTCCTGCCATACACTTATTGTTGCCGAGGAAAATATGGTTGTCTTGCATGAGCAGTGCGCTGTGTGCAACACCAAACACACAGGAATCGGGGTTTTTGCAGTTCAACCATTGGCGGAGCAAAACATGATACCGTTGTTGGTTATACAACCCACGCTCGAACACACATTTGCTGTTTTGTTTTCAGTGGCGAAAGTGGAGCAGGAAAGACTGAAACGACCAAGTTCATGTTGAGTTACCTGTCTGACGTCAGCAAAACGAAGCAAGAGTGAGTAGGAATGAATATTATGCAAAACTAGTTTGACTGCAGTATTTGAAGAGACCTGGCAAAACTCTAGCCGGCGTAGAACACACTGATACAAACTTTTTTGCATGAATGTTACGGCAGGGCCGCAACCAGCCGAAAGGTTTCCAGGAAAAACTTTTTTTTGTTTTCCGAAAACCTAGATAATGCAAACTTCTCAGATTAGAAACGCCTGGAAAAATTCTAATAGTTGGTATTACTGTGTATGTCTTCATTTGTTCCTGCTCTGAGTTACGAATTTAACTTCGAATTTTTTTCGGGCAACCAAACGATTTCGCGTCATTAGAGTTTTTCCCTGGGTCTTCTCGCAGAATCAGTGTGTTTAGCAACCAATCTTGCAAAACAATCCCGTACTTTCAACTTGCGTAGTCCCGTTCCTGAGTTTTTGAACGCACTTGTAACTGGTCGGTAGCTGTAGAGTGGAATTTTGTAACTACTTCTAAAAAACGTACTGGTGATTTCCTTGTTTTGGAGGTATATTTGAAAAATAACCTCTTCGCACATGGGTCGGAAACGTGATTGTTTTGCATGGAAATCACCCCTCAGCGAAAAATCAAGTCATGGCAAATGTGATGTATTACCTCTGTACGAAGTACTCTGGGGTGTGGTACTGAAAAAGAGGTGTGGGGAAGCCGTTCCCAGGACCGTGACTAAGGGGAGCGCAGGGGTGGTCTCCCCCTGGAAAATGTGCTGGACATTACAGTACTGTATGTGTAAACTCAGACTCTATGCCAGTGGTTCTCAACCTTTTTTATCCCATGAACCCCTTTGACCGTTATTTACAGATAAAATCCCCCCTTAGAAATTTAGTTTGTAAAGAACACTTTTACATCAGTGCACTAAGAAGATAAACTAAACTCTTCACAATTGATAAGCTAAACGATAGTACATTTTAAACAAAATCCTAAATACAAAATTCCCCCCTTGAAAATGCAAAATTTCCTCCTGNTGGGGAATTCCCCCCGCTTGAGAACCCCTGCTCTATGCATAACCGTTATTTTCGTACGTGCTATCGATGTAAAATTTGGGCCCCCTCAGAAAAGTCTTCTCCCCCTGGTGTCCCAAGCTGGTTATGGGCCTGGCCATTGCCACGCTTCCCACCCCACTACACTCCTGATTTAGGTTAAAGCCGAACTCTAACACCAAATATCGCTCAGCTCAGATGCCCTCACACGCGAAAAGCTCCTTTAGTTCTCGCAATCCACAGAGGCAAGCCGTAACCTACTCCGCAACGGCCCGAAAACTTCATGACTAATTACTCCTCTGAAACGAAGATAGCAAGAGTTACGATAAATGCAAACAACCAGACGAAGTGTGGAGTACGCAAATACCATTGTTGATGTCATAAACAATAATTACACAACCATGCTATGGTGCTGTACACCAGATAACTTGTCATTTATTAATTTATGTTGCTCCAGGCGCCTAAAAAAGGTGTGGGAACGCTGTTCCCAAGCGTTCCCACCCCACTACATCCCTGGAAGTACTTCAGAAAAAAAAGTCAAACAATATTGCATTTTTCTCCCGTAATTACTCCCACGTCATTTTTAACGGTGAGCTGCAAAATAAAACAATAGCGTTAGTCCGGTAAACTCCGGGTTGTCGCCAAGCGAAATACTGTTTCTTTTGGATGTGCAAACAGTTTATGCCTCTCTTGCTTTCGTTTATTTAGCGGTGTTGAAGAGTTTGGTTTGTTGATACCCCATATCGTGTAAGACATGCACTGCTTCACAGCTCGTCCAAGGAGAACGGCCGCACCATAGAACAAAGCATCCTTGAAAGCAGCCCGCTGCTGGAAGCTTTTGGAAACGCCAAAACAGTTTATAACAACAATTCAAGTAGATTCGGCAAATTCATCCAATTACTGTTCAACCAAGCCGGTCAGATCAAAGGAGGACGAATAACGGATTGTATCCTAAACGCGTTACGCGCCAGAAATTTGCGTTGAGTGTTGGTTGTAGTCATCTGCAAACGCGTTACCGTGGGTTAAAGTTTCCTGCTTTCATGTTAACAGCAAGATGTAAAGCCGCTGCGTCGGCCACGCACCGATTGCTTTCGACTGCAGTGATGACCAAACAATCGTTGTTTACGTTTCGCGAGTTAATTCGGTTTTGCGCGTTACTCATAAAATAACGGTGAACAACTCGCTGAAGATGCTTTCTAAATATCAGCTGATCGCTTGCGTGAACAAAAACAGCGGAGTCTTTTGTTTCATGCTACAGCGGAACGCACTGGCACACCCGCGTATTGAAACAAAGCTACTGGTGGGTTTTACTTTTTGCCTAGTTTTTTTTTAACTGCTCTGAGTTTTGCTTTAATTGTTTTTTGATAACTTCAGATGAATGTCACCAAATTCACGCGAAAAAGTGTTTAGGATCTGTAATATATGCGCGAACGTTACAAACGTCTCGTGCTCTCGATCGAGTCGTGCGAAAAGAACCAACTAGGACAGGAAAAAATGTCACCCGCACAACAAATGACTTTTTTTTTGCTGCGATGAACAGGTTTTTGGTTGTTCTTATTTTCTTTAACGTCCGTTGACTGATTGTTCGTCGCAAAGACTTACTTGAAAAGGTGAGAATTGTCATGTGTGGAAGTTTGCTTTTATTTGTTTCATTGCATGCTGAAATACATACACAAACCCGGTCTGTGTGTACTTCTTCAGCATCGCGTTGTCAGACAAAATCCCGGAGAACGAAACTACCACGTCTTTTATCAACTTGTGCGCGGAATAACTGAGGAAGAAAAAGGTTAGTCATGGGCATCTTTACAGTGTAAGTTTGACAAAGATCATACTTTAAATACTAAGCTTTTGGGTTTGAAGATATCATTAAAACCTTTTTTCACGAAGAAAATGTCGTGGAGAACAGTGCACGTTTTCTGAAATCCTTTAAACGTGCATTTGCTTCTTAGGCAAACTTTTCTTGAGTGAACCGGAAGATTATCATTATTTGAGGCAATCCGGCTGCACGTCTGACCCATCTCTTGATGACGTCAAAGACTGGGAAGCGTTAGAGGTAAGCGTCATGATGACGTGCATAAGACGTGGATGAAACCGGCGAATCGTTACCTGTAACAACATGACTGATGTGAAGCATTAGAAAAGTCAACCGAAGACGTGTGCGGTTCTCAGCTAGTAGTTGAATTTTCTCGTGAAACACAGCGATCTGATTGTAGCTTGCCAGAAAAAATGAAGCCCGTCGATGTTATTGTGTGATATACGGAAAAAATGTTCATAATATCACGCGTTCGTTGACTCCGTCCAGGGTCGCAGCCAGCTGATATTTTCGGTGGAGGGCAAAGTGATTGAGATTTGTTGTTTTACCTAAAAAATAAAAAACTTTTTGGCGTTTTCATAATGTTTTTGAAAATTTCGAGGGGGTGGAATTGCCCGGTTAACCCCCTGGTTGCGGGACCCTGTTGATCAGGCAACGAGACGAAAACAGTTACGCGATCACACAGGACGGTGAAAACATCGTGAGCATTCGTCGCGAGCACGAAATCACTTTCTGCAGCTGCCAGCTGCGCATTCCGTGAAGAAACATGAACATTTTAGGTATCTTTCTCTGTCAAGTCATTTTGAGATATTGAAAAACCTTTGAAAGCAGGACTTGTTATCCTGGAGTAGACAGCTGGACGTTCCACTACGCTACGTGCTTTCGTTCACGTTGATGCTTCTGCACAACCTGTGAAGCTTTGTACACCACAGTGCGCGTGTCTCCTCAAACGGCTGTCTTTTGCGGAAGTTGGAGAATCAACCTCTGCTTGGCACCAAAATACGAACCGCTGCAGAGCAACAGTTGTCTGCTTGGATGGGAAAGGGTTATGGAAACCTCGGCAGAGTTTCATTTTAGCTGGGTTTACACATTCTCTGCCATGCTCGGCTTCTTGCGGAACTGGGCAAACGACGATAGATACCGGTTGCGACTTAGCACTCCCGCGCAGCTGTGTTGATTATCCAACAGACTTCAACCTCTTCAAAAAATATAACCTTATTAAATTCGCAAGAACTCGGCCATTAACTCTAACCTATAATGCGATTTTATGAAACTGTCGTTGGGTACCCGACGAGATAACCTGTTTCGCAGATTTTCTACGGTGTCTCAGCGCCTTAACTTTAATTTGCATGAAAGTGTTAATGTTTCGGCCAATAAACTCTATCTATCTTCACTTTCTTGTCATGACGACAATAGCTCTTAAATTAGTCCATTTTCGGTTCTTATCCGGTTCTGGCTGCCAGGAAGGTACGAGAAGCAATCGTGTTCCACCTGATCAAAGTGTTTCTGTTTTGATAAGAGAGTGTTGACAGGTTAAATTGAGATGACGAGTTTGATTGGTCACGTCGGCCCGAGTTCTATGTCAAAGCTAGTCGTTGCTTGAAATTATTCGCTTCTATATTTCTCAAATATTCCATATATCTCCAATTCACACCACCTCACAGCTACTGTCATGGTCAAAATACATAAAACTGCTGACGAACCTAATACAGGACACTAACTAGCCTTTTACGGCTGAGGCAAAGCTATACGATACCTCAGGTTCAACGTTCGCTGTCTTCGAAAAAGCAAATAGGATGGTACGACATGTTCTCTTTCAAGTGGTTGCTAAATCGTCCCATCGGGTGAATAACCCGCCATTGCGGCCCTGCTCTCGTCTGCCCAGCGAATGGATCCACTGCAAGCACGTGACAGCCTGCTATCGTTTTTTCCAATAACCGGAGTTCATCACTTTATTAGGAGGCAAGCGGTGCCCATCTTTGATCTTCTTGCTGTGAAATAAAATGTCCTTTTGTGCCAGGGCTCGTCCTTTCCGGGAATAAGCATTAATGCGGCATTTGTCGGTCGTGCTGAGTTCCTTAGCTTTGCTTTTCGGTGAAAAAATACGCTTCAATGGGGAGTTGAAAACCTGTCAAATTTCGTTGCTAAAATTGAAGGAATCTGTGTCAGCTGACTGGAGGAGCAAATTTTCCTGCGTTTTTTGATGAAAACCCTGCTTGCACGACCGAAAAACCAACAAAAAACAACAACAGAAAAGGCTACTTCTTTCAGTCTTGATCGTTCAGCGACGTGTTGCTGTTTGTGCTAAATGCGGGAACTTACAATTGCCCACGCAAGCGCTCACGCAGCAAATAGAAAATCGTAGCTTCATTTTTGCGAAATGTGAGCTTTGCATTTTTAAACAGCGCTGCGCGTAACATAACGAGCATGTGCCAACCAGACATTCCCATGTGTTCAACGCAGACTAAGAAAAACTTTAAAAAATTGCGGAAGCGCAGCATTCAACCGCTGCGCCAACCTTGATTGCAAATGCTGCTTCGGAAAATGGTGTGTTCGCCAAGCGCACCTTAGCGCGGCAACTGTATCTGTGAAACGCGCAAACAATTTCACCATTGCGCGACATCTGCATATTCTCACGCCATTGTACCTTTGAAGATGTCGATAAAAGAATATGTAACAGAGGCCTTGTGCAGGAGAACAAGTAAAGTTGCTCTCCTGCGGAAAGGGTGAACTCATCTTCGTGTTATAAAGATATTCTCATTGATTAGAAGCTGAGTTGAGTTTGTTGGCGTAAAAAGTACAGATTTTAAAAAATTTTAACTCATTTTGACCTTTCCAAAATTTCCGACTCCCGACTCCGGCTCTGATTCCTTAACGTAAAGTGAATAAAGTTTGACTGTCAACAATTTTGTAGCAATTAGCAATCGGCGGAAACGGTGGTACACAGCAAGAAATCTCTGTTTCAACAAAAGTTTCAAAAGAAATTGTATCATTTCAGCAGGAATTCCTAACTTAGGAGTGTGATGTAAAAAATGATCCAATTGGAATTCCGGAGTCATACAAAAATCCGACTCTGACTCCTAGTGTTGTTAGGAATCCGACTCCGACACCACCCAAAAACCACCGAATCCTTTCGACTTCGCCACTGACTCCGCAACCCTGCTTTCTAAGCTGAGAAAATTACTGCGCATTTTCGAAGAAGAGGGAATATTCATAGGAGAGTACAAATTAAAAGGCGTTTTGTCTCCGGCATTTTGATGAGCTTTGCGCAACGTTCTGAAGTTAAACTTCCGTGGAGGTCAGGGTAGATTCATTGGCAGTTCTCTATGAGTCCCGCTGTACTAAATTTTATGCTTATTCATTATGCTGCGCTGCTTTCTGAGAAAGTCTAAAGGCGTAGGTTTGGATGCAGGTGAAGTAAATGTTCGTACATTGTCTGGCGCATTTCCTACAATCAAGCAGTTGTTCGCTGTTTCTAGACGCATTTTTCTGTTTTTATTCCAGCAAGCCCTCCAGACCATCGGGTTCAAGGACGGGCAGCGTCAGGACATCAGGTCGGTTCTGGCTGGAATTCTTCAACTTGGCAACGTCACATTCGCCAACGCTGGAGGAGCCCAGGTGGTTGAAATGGACGGTAAGCGCACTCCTTGTCGCTGTGTGTGGCGTGTTGGCATTCGCACAACCTTTTCATTTCCGCTGCGTCTGCTGATCCCGCTTTTAGGTCAGTCTGGGTTGTCAGTGTTGCTGTGACGTCAGTCTCGTGATGGTGAATTTTTTGCATGACAAAAGTCGTCGGTTGGAAACTAACGAACAAGATGCGTGACAAAAACTCACTGTAAGGCTTAAAACAAGCTTACTTTCTATCGATCTTTTTTCGCTTGCACTTCAATTTATTTCTTCGTAAGTACTCACAAAGCATTTCTNACTTGATCNCAGTAAACGAGTCAGTCGAGTGACATGCTTGTTTCCAAGCGTATCACTCCTCCTTAAGCACATCTTCCCACACCGTCGTGAATCAAATCGATCGTAACTATTTATTCTCTAACTTGAAAAAAAGCTGAAAACTGTTGAGTGGCACTCAACTTGACAATTGTCACGTTTATCAGTCTTGTAACAATTTAAAATTTACCAGTAAAACCCAAAACTGTTCGTTGAATGGTTCGTTTCTGTGCAGCAGATCACAGTCACCCGCGATGTTATGTTCATGTTGTACACCCTTTCCAAATACCGCTATGATTGCCATTGAAACGTTTTGTGTCTTGGTGTGAAACGCCACTCAAACGTAATTGTGCAAAGCAATCGGTCGTGTCCGTGGTTGTCGGAAGGGGGGTGCAGTGGGCGAAGACCTCCTGGATTTTAAAGTTTGGTACTTTTCTATTAATTTTTTGAAGAAAAATGTTTTTCTGTTAATTTTCAGTTGGCAAAATGTACTTTCACTGTAGTTTCCTCCCTGGAAAAATCCTTTTGGTCACCACTTGGAAAAATCCACTGTTGGCCACCCCTGGAAAAAATCCTTCCGACGCTCGTGGTCGCGTTACGGTTGTGCAGCAGTTGTGCTCTTAATTTCTATTACCTGTTTCGGTTGCTGGTGGAAAGTGGCTTCAAGTCCTTTCCATTGCACAAACGACGACATCGTCTCACGTGCTCATTATTTCCGCATTCTTTGTGGTTTCATTCAATTTCACTTCGGAGTCAAAATGTTGTCCGAAGGCGCAACAGTTTATTTCGGTCTTTTGTCTACGCTACATGGCCAAGAATTTTCGTCTTGCTGTGGGCTGTGGTTGCGTATGGTTGCGACGCACGTGCTTTCGTTTTGCGCCCGGCGTTTTGCATTGCTCGTGTTTCGTCTTCAGTTCCGCGACGTTTGAAAATTTATTTTATTTTCTGTTTTCTATGGAGGACAGGAAAGGCGTTTGTCCCTACGAACTACATTCCAGGTATTTCCGTGCGTAGCGACACGTAGATGATGCTTTAGATAGCTTGCGTAATGCATGTTGCGCTTGTGCCGGTCGCATACACACTGACCTGTTGCCAATGCTCATCACTAACTGCAAGGTAGTTTAGATCTAGCGAGTAACAGTGGTCTGTCTCACGCTGGATGCTTTGGTACAATGTGCTGTTCAAAGTTAAAAACCTTCAAGAACAACGGATTAACTGCATTGCAAACTCTTGGTGGACGAAGCATAATAATTTGTATTTTTCTTTGCGAGGTTTGGCGCCAGTGGTGTAGGANCTGGGGGTGCAGGGGGGTGCAAGTGCCTCTCAAAAGTTTTGATTTGTCGAAAATCCGAACAAAATCCATGAAAATTCGNGCAAAATCCCAGAAACGTCCAGCACAGATGTTTCGACACTTTCAAATGAGACTGAATTATGAAATATGTTTGAATTTTAACTTTTTTCCAAAAAATGGCGCCCAATGAGATAAACTGAGACCTTTTTTGTTTGGAGGCCCCTTCACCAACAACAATTTTGTTTTTTGTCGGAGATATTTCAGTGGATTCGAAACATGAAGACCTTTATTTTTCGTCTGAGAGAAAAATTTGTAGGGGAATGTTTGGCGCACAAAAATTGTTCGGTCAAAATTCTTTCGCAACCCTAAAAATTTGCCTGCTCCTACACCTATGTTTGGCGCTTTCAGCCACTTGCACAAAAAATTATTCGGTGAAACACTTGCACAAAAAATTATACCCCTAAAAACAAAAGGAAAGGCCTCATTTTGCAACGATACACGGCAGACGCTTGTAATACGTTGCGCTCATAGCTGAGCGTGCGATTTCAATGTTTTTAAATAGTGGCTTGTGCATGAATTCTCATGAACGTTATGTGGGTGATGAATGGTACTGTTTGCTGGTGTCGTGTGTACGCGAGCTTTCCATTGTTGTTCCGTTGATCCGCACAAGCTTTCTAAACCATATCAGATTTCTAACGACAGCTTGCAAAAGCACAGCGGATGCAATGAAAGGCGCTTCATTGTGGGTTTTCTGCGCAAAAGAAGTGCTCATTTTCCCTATGTACTCATTGAAATCGGTAGTAACTGGACCGGTACTTTCTCACTGGGATACGTGCTTCTTTTGCACGGTTTCGTGCAATCAACAAAATGAATGGTGTATTGCATTCGAATATAGTACGAAATCTCAATAAACGTGTAACATGTGCAGTTGCCCTTGAACTTGTATACGTGTTAGCCGGATCGGGGACTTGTTATGTAAGTGGGGGCTGATGACCAGCAAATGAAAGTTGCTGAGGTAAGATGATAGAGCATATTTTTACGCAGACGCTGTTTCAACTAAATCCCTTTAGTGATCCAACGTTTCTCTAAATATCAGCGTTGCTTGGAGAGCAATTGTGCCCAACGGAAACAAGTTAGGTATATGCGGGAAAGTGCAAGGGGTCGAAGGTCTTCACAGTTCTCCTTGCATTTCGGTTAAAGTTTTTTTTGACTCAAACATTTTGGGAAAACAAACTTGTTATGATCGCAGGCATAAACAACATTGGGTAAAGCAGGCTGAAAGATGATTTCCAATATTTAAAACTTTGCCATTACTAGCGATTTTCTAGCCATTTGCTCTCGCTTTGCCATAACTTCAATTTTTATTGTTGCTTGGAGCTTCAGCAACAACCACCCGACTCAAATGACAGCATTGGCAGCAATATTTTTTGCCACAAGCCAAGTATCCGTTGAAAGCAACTAAACAAGAAACGACAGCTACATTTAGTAGCCCAAAGCAAAGTTGCGGAAAGTTACGAAAATGTGATGATTTAAAGTGAACGTGGACAAGATAAAATTTTTTTATCTATCGCAGATCTTTTGCTTAGTTCTGTTGCTTTTTGTATGGTGATCTTCTCAACTCGTGGCTGTGCCAACTCCCAAGAGTGTGCTAGACGTCACTGAAATGGATCAAGTGGTCATTAATTTGAAAAAGATGATAAAACGCTGGCATAGATTGCATTACAAACGCTCCAATTTTTTCGCTCAAGCTCTTTTACAGACAGACTGAGCGACATTGCTCTGATTTATCTTTACAAAGAGCATTTAGATATTTTGAAAGGCTAATTTCCATGGTTTTGGCTCACACAGTTCCACCGCAAAAGTGATTTCTATTCGTTGTACGATACGTTGATTTCACAAATGTAGAAGCCAACAGTTTTGTTGCTCTTTTCATATGTACGAGACTGAGTGTTGTGCTACTGCCACTCCTGCTCTCGCCATGTAAAGTTCTCCCCGTGCTTTTGGGTTTTCAACATATTAGATCCCATTTGTTTTCAAAGTGCGTTTGAAACACTTTTAGCGAGTATTTGTGATGTGTAATTTTTTTCCACAGATTTTCGTGTATCTGGCAGCGAGCCACATTTTCGAATTTTTAAAATACTTTTTAAAATGCTTTGCAATGCCACTCGGCCAAAACGTCCGTAATTCGGCTGTTTCCAAACGAATTGTTTGTAGGCAGTTGAATGGCAGATAACGGGGTACTTTACTGACACTTTGCTTGGTGATATGGGTTCTTTGCGAAGAATTTAGATAAATATCTTCCCCCTCCGGTGAGGTCCTACTTTCTGCAATTCACCACATCTCGCCACCAGCTCCAATTACGCAAATACAAAATTAACATTTCAATCGACACACCAGGTGCTTTTTTACAAGATGAAGTCGCACGAAATGGCTTTGTGCGAGTAACTAGTCACATGTCTCACGCACAAAATCTTTTCGATCAAATTAAAGTTGAATCTGGTTTCCTGCAGTGGTGGATCGCGCCTCCCAGCTGCTCGGCATTGATTGTGAGAGACTGGAAGCAGTTATGAAGGAAAAAACGATGAAGCTTCGAGGCGAATACATCACTTCTCCTCAAAGCATTGAACAGGTAGATTTTTTGCAGGGCTGCGGTGCCTGTTTACGATCACGTGCCGCATGAATTGCAAAATTTCACGGGCGGGCCGCAAAAAATTCGTAATTACATCTTCTGATAAAAAACAACGAAGCACAGTACGCAGCAGTTTTTTGCTTTAGGAGAATAAGGAGAGAAAACTATGAGGAGCAAGAGAGACTCCTCATTACTACTCATTGTTTAAGTTCCAGCTTATCTTGGAGTTCGTGTCGTCGCGATGTTGTGTTCTAATTTGGGCAACGAAAATTATGACGCGGGCCACCTGAAATGGTGAGATGGGCCAAATGTGATCGCGGGCCTTAGGTCCTCTATTGATTTATGTCCGTATGGCGTAGAAATAATCAGCCTTTCCATTCCCATTACCAACAGGCAGTTATATGAACAGGGGTCACAGATGGACTGACTTTAAGAAGCCATTGTGCTCATTTGATTGGGTCAAACGTCGGATTTCTGACATTCGATCCCGTACAACTTCGTGTCGTGTCTCGCCGAACATCGCTTCGCCTCGCCCTAGCTGATTAAGCTGATTGTGCGCACGGCATTAATTTGAATAAGCGGGTTATTTTACTGTCCGTGGCCGTGACTCAGAAACGGGCATTGAAATCCAATAAAAATTACCGAAACGAGCGTGAAGTTACTGACATTACAAGGCGAACGGTCGATGGTTTATTGTTGTTTNTTTGTAAANGGACCATCTGCCCAAACTTACACAGGCGTGCGATTCGAGAGACTCGATTGCGATGGCGCTCTATTCCCAACTATTTCGATGGGTCATCTCGAAAGTCAACCACCGGATCAAAGGGCCGGATGACTTCCACTTCATTGGAATTCTGGATATTTTTGGTTTTGAAAACTTTGAGGTGAACCATCCAAATGCTGCAAGCGGCCTCCGTTTGATGTGCGATGTTATGAAATTGATTCTGTGCGAAAAAGATCTGTGGTGTTGATGTGCCAGTTTAAGACCCACCTTGCGTTTTTAACTCACAGCTGTTGATATATGGCATGCGATCTGGTAAATGCTTTGCTCACGCATCATTACAGCCAGTGTTTTTTTGATGTGTTTTGAGAACCTGAAACGATCCGTCAAAATTTTCCAACGGTCTTTCAAAGTACAGTAGAATCTTGCTGTATAACTACCACCAAAATACACCAACACCTCGGTTTACGGCCATCTCGGCATTCAGATGAAATACATTAGTTGCGGTCTCTCAAAATGTTTTAACTGTCATCATGGTCAAACCTAAAAAAGCCATGATTACAGCCATCATTTTGACATCGGTTTAAATAGCTGTATTTTACTGTTTCTTTCGTGTTTTTCTTTTCGTGAAAAAGGATAAATTTGCTTGTTACCTTTAGCTTTCCTTCTAAATGCTGTCGTGGAGTCGTGGAACCGAAGTCGGCCCCTATTTTGTCCGTTATTACTTTTCGGTTCAGACATTACTGCAATCTGGTCAATTCCTATAGGCACTGTCGTAGATGTGCAACCATGATGGATATTATTTTTTATCCCGTTCACTCGCTGTTAATGATCACAGGCTTTATGATGGCCTGGTTCGGTGGTGTTGAGAATGACTGAGGCACCGATATGTATCGTATAAACTAGCGGTTGGCAATTACGGTACGAGTCTAGGATTCATTTAGCCTTAGGCAAAGAGAGGGAAGCAATGTATTATTGTATTTAAATTTTTTGCGTGATNCCAAAAGATCTGCCGCCTTTNCCCATCATCGCAACTGCTCCACGCTGGGATGACTTGCGAATAAAACAGCTTTTACCGAAACTGGTCGCTGGTGCAGAAACGNTCTGTATATGTTGTGGAAGTTTGCTGTCACCGACTGATATATAATAATAGACATTTTTTTCTCAGACCAATCGTTTTGAGCAGTTCTGCATCAATTTCGCTAACGAAAAGCTTCAGGAGTTTTTTAACCGTCATATCTTCAGCCTGGAACAAATAGAATATAACAGGTAAACGCAACATCTTTATCTCCATCTAAGCATGTGATGCTGCAACCGCGACTGCAAGCGTTTGCGCATGTAAACTAAAGTAAAATATTTCTTTGGAAACCTTCAAACTTAAACACCTGCAAATATCGTTAGGCGTGGTGTGTATGAAACACTGCAGCAAATCTGCTGCTTGATGTCCCGTAATGGGAAGGCTTGTGCAACACTTTACCCTGAGCGATTACGTTGCTGCTTCCGTAAAGTAAGTTCGCTGCAGTCATGTTTGACTCATCGTTATTCATCCCTCAGGGCGAACCTAGATTTTGTTGATGTTATTTCAATGTTGATGAAACGCCGTCGATCGTAGTAAACGATCTTAAAAAAAGTGGCTTGCTTATAACTTAAAAACTTTTCCTGAGCACCGTTAAGAATTTCTTGAAAGTTCCATTAAGTATTTGGCAATCGTAACTGTGGTTGTTCCGTTCGTTATTTGCCCTTGTCACCACCCAGTGTTTCCACAGAGAGGGCATCGACTGGTGCGAAGTGGAGTGGGCTGACAACAGCGAGTGTCTGGACTTGATTGAAAAAAACATGGGGCTGATTTCGCTCGTCAACGAAGAAAGCCGCTTTCCGAAAGGCACCGACCAGTCCATGCTGCAAAAGCTGCACGCGCAACACGCCGTACGTACTCAACGTTTCCGGTGTGCCTTGCCTGCCCTTGCGTTTGTGTTTCGCTCAGCGGTTTTGTGACAAACGATGCCACGTCAACGCGCCTGGCGTTGTTAAAGACCAGCTTCCGTTGTTCTGCTGCCGCAACCTGTGGTTTGCAGCCTGCAGTTCCGATGGCAGGGTTTCTTATCAGCACCAGCTGTCAATTCTGTCCCAACGAGGAGGTTTCGCTGGAGTGGAGGACCTGATCTGCCGGGTCCTCGTCGCTTTCATTCTAACTTGTTAGCCGCTTGATAGGCGTTTGTAATGGCGACAAATAAGTGCTGATTTTCTAAAAAATTTTTTGAGTAACTACATCAACGATAAAAAAAAAACTTGGGCAAATTTAAAACAATTGCCTCACCGACCAAGTTGCCGAAGTTGGCCTGTGTACATGTCACTTGCGGTTAAGGTATGTGTTCCTTGGTTCTGTAATGTGGCAAATGGGAAACGCCCTTTTGCAGAAACGGTATATATTGTTGATGATGAGTTTTAACTATGTGCGAGAGAAAACGTGTGGTTTGCTGGAAAAGGCAATTTGTTGCTTAAGAAAAAAGTCTGCAATTCAACTGTAGCCACCACGTTTGCCTCTTGTTGGTGGTCATTTTTTTTAATTTTCACTGTGCATATCGCTTCGAAAAAATCCTTATTGCTTGGTACGTGAAACACGGGGTGTTCAGCTCAGATCTTTGGTTAAACAAACACCACCAAGGCGTTGGAGGTCTTTCGCATGGTGGTTCTGTGTTTTTAACAAACATCGATCCTGTGCAGAAAAATGGATTCTATGTGAAGCCGCGAGTCACTGGAGCTCAGTTCGGCATCAAACATTATGCTGGAGAGGTAACTTTGCTTTGCTAACCACATACGTATGAACTAGAACCGCTTCCGAGATAATTTCAATGCAAGTTTAATTCCTCTTATAAAATGTTGGAAGTTAAGAAAGCGTCAAAACGAACTGGTGTGCTGTGCAAAGAAGTGTCAATGAGTACAAATCACAGTTTTGTAAAAAGCGACCGACATCATTTTTCAGGTGTATTACAACGTGCAAGGCTTTCTGGAAAAGAATCGCGACACTTTCCGCGACGATTTACTGGGACTGCTCAAGGACTCGAGGTTGGTTCAGGAGATGTGAAGGGTGCTCTGGTGTCGGTACTTGCGCAAAGTTTCATTTTCAAATTGTGGTTGATGGTGGCCACTCGCCAGATTTTAAAATATTTTCTTTTGTACATCATGGCAGCATGCAACGGCAGGGTCAGTGGTACGTTAGCGTATCATGTTTTACCTGGTTTATAGTAATGTTTGCACTGTCGTATCAATATTGCCTGTTGCTTGAATTGGCCGATTGTTGTAAGATGTCGTTGCTTACAAATAAGATTACATTTTAAACGTAACGGTGTTCGAGAATTTGGGTAAAGGGTTTGCGAACCACCATTGTGAGATTGTCAAAAGAATGAAAGCAGTCAACCCAGCCTTGTCTTTACTTCCTGTTGAATTGCTAAAACGATCAGGGAAAGCTTGAGGCGAACAGGTAGTTAATGAAGGTACGGAAACTGTGTCAACTTGCAACGACTGTGCGTGTAGTTTTGTTGAAGTGATTTCCACAAACACAAAGTCGGCGCGAAGTACTTGGGCACGTTATCAATTGTGTGAACACCGTGTGCATTTGACAACTTACAAACATCTGATGTTGTTCAGAACCTGTGAAGTAGTCTTCGCCTGGAGTTATCCGACGAGAAATGTCGGCCAAGGGTGAACATTATTGAAGGCAATAGTTGTTATTGCGTGTGTGCGTGCTTACGTGCGTGTGCAGGGGTGACACGTGCGACAAGCAAGGAGGCAGTGTTTGAGGGAACGTTATTTTGGGCTCGGTCTTCGACATGGCGCTAAAGTGTAACCCGTGATGAGACTGCACTTGGGTAGTGTTGCAGTTCTGGGAGAATTGTGGACACCCTTTAACCATCGTTATTTCCAGGTTCGTTCTCGCCCGGGGCAGTGACACCAGATAGGTTTCCAGCTATACTCGTATATCAGGTAGTTTACGTTATGAGCAGATTGAGCTCTTAAGCCATGCCAGGCAACTAGGTATGGGAGACTGATAGCCAGGTGGGGTATTTCTGCACTCTGGCAGTCACTGCACCTGAATCTGGACCCAACGTTTTGGGCAAACCTTTTCTTTGGGATTTCGCAGGAGATGCAAAGTGTGTTGGTGTGTTCTACAGATGAGTGGGCAACTTAGTGGCCCTCGTCCTTGCTTGGGCTTGCTTTGGAATTTCACTATCCGCATTCATCAGCTATCAAAGCGATCATCCTGTTTCGTTAAGATTCTACCGCGCACGTCTATTTTGGGAGAGAATTATGTGACACTGACACCAGCACGTGAAAGAGGATACGGCGTGACGCCTTAATGATTTTTTTATAGCTGCGACCTCATATACGACATGTTCGAAAAAGTGCGCTCGAATTCAGAGGATTCCGGAAAAGGTCGAAAAAAACAAACAGCCACTGCCAGCGCACAGTTTAAAGTAAGAATGTACTAATGGAAAGAATTGAATACGTATTACACAGTGGATGGAAAACTGCACATTGGTATAGTGGAAAAAAATTAATTCGTTACAAGAACGCGCTTTTCAAAACATGTTGTAGGTTTTGCAACTGTTGCTTTTGAAATGAAAAGTTTGGCTTGCTAAACTTGAATTTCGTAATTACTTTTTATTTTTGAAAGCAAAAAGTACATTGATATTTGTTTATTTTTTCTATTTACGCAGAAAAGTTTCACTTTTATAGTGTGCTCTGTTTGGATAGCAACGTTTGCGCACTGTTTTTCATCCAGAGATATGACTACTTTATTCACTGCTTACGAAGCAACATGAATTGCAAGAAGAACAGCATTTTATATCTACCCTGCTTAACACTGAATGAGTCGAAACGACCCGATCGCAATAATAAAAGACTTGCCGTGACTCGACAGCAAGTTGTGAGTCGATTCGGACTCGATTCGACATCGTCGATGACCCGATCTGACCTTAAGCTGGTCGCGAATGACGCGGTATCGACTTGGACGCAGAATCGTTATGACTGGGAATCGACTTATGGAGTAATTTCATGCGTCCATCTTGAATCACAACATAAAGTGTTCGTTGGAAAAATGAGGAACCAAAAGCATTCACAATGATACTTGACAAACGCACTCAATGGACCACCGTAAAGATGTCAGCTATGCGCGTGGCGAGCACCTTCCCACAGAAAAGATCCAGCATGGGGGAAGGGACTTCGTGTCAACAGATTGAGGCAGCAACGTAGACTACTGAGATGTGACTGTGCATTTTGCTTTTTCATTGACACGGGAAAGATCTGGTCTGATTATTACAACCTTCCATACGTTTTAAAACCCGCATTTCGGTTTGCGAGGGTCAGCGAGGGCAGCAGCCCGCATGATGTCTCGAAATACCTCTAGGTATTCAGAAGCAACATCTGATAGTTCTGTAGTCGCTACACAAGGCGCGATGAAATCAGATCTGAGATGCGATCACGGTACCTGGTCATTGGCAGGCCCCTGCGTTGCTTTCCCGTGTGTGTAGCAAACCTACAGCTATCGACTCGCCAACCTGATTGCAATCTTTGTTCAACACAATTCAGCAATTCTAAAATTCTAATGGTGTGTGCTGTATACACACGTTCTTTACGGCTTGTGCATTTTATGGGCATGAAGGAGCAACATAAAACGCTTTCGTGAAAGAACAAGAGCTTGTTTTTAGAGGAACTTCGTTGTTTTTCGCAGTTCGTAAAATTTCAGAACATGGCCGAAATGTTTTCGCAAATGTATGACTGCGAGAAAGCTGGTTTCAAGAACGTGTTTGAAAAAATTTTGCCTGGCGTGTTGGGCCTTTTTATGTGTAGGGTTATATGACGGTGAGTGCAAATACATACTTTGGACTACAGAGAGTTGAAGTTTAACTAGTTTTTGCGACGTCGTATGAATGTTACAGCTTTCATTCTCGGTTATGAACTTTAGTTAGCGTTTGGAGAGGTATTTTGTCACATTTGTGACGGTAGCGTTTTTTTTCAGAAATCTTTGCACTCTTTGATGGAACGCTTGTCTTCTGCCAGCCCCTTTTTCGTGCGATGTGTCAAACCAAACCTAGAGAAGGTGATGTGTTTTTCTATATTTTCGTCATTATCCTGGCGATTCCCACTTTCCTGAAGTGCGACTTGATGCACTGGAAAGTGGTGATCTGCAATTATTTGTGATTTTGTTGAGATGTGGATGTTCGCTGGATCATTTCAAATTGTTCTGGTAACGCTCTAACACAGTAGTTTTTAACCTGGGAGGGCACGCCTCCTTAGGGGGGGCGCCAATAGATTTCCAGGGGGCACGAGACTTAACGTGCTCTACAACATGGAAAGTTTGTTTAATAAATTTACCAATAAATACATTTAATTTTGCAGCTTATTAAAAGCCAGGGGGCTTGAAACAAAGAACAATTACTTAAGGGAATGGTGGTAGAGGAAAGGTTTAGAACCACTGCTCTAACGCCAGGCTGGTTTTGTTTGTCGTCATGTGCTCGCATTGATTCAACAGCCGAATCAGTATCACTGTCAAATGCACTTTCTGACTCGCTGTGTGAGCTGACGGCATTCGCTTTTTTTCAGGTAGCGGACAACTTTAACGCGGGCATTGTCCTCAACCAGCTTCGCTACTCTGGTATGCTTGAAACAGTGCGCGTGCGCAAAGCTGGATATCCCGTAAGGCGAACCTACGAAGATTTCCTGCACAGGTTAGCACAATGGTGTTCTGCAGCGGCGCTCGGTTTCGGTGTGTTGCTTAACGCTGCAGCGTGCAATGCTTCTTCAAAAATCCTGGTTTATTTTCCACACAACCGCAGAAATGCAGTTTCCCGTTTGCTGACTCATGGCTATTCAATTTTTTGTTCTAAACGCGAACGAGCACCCGATGTTCCTTTTTCCTTGTCGGGCTTTAAACATTTACCACCTCTCCTGGTGTACCACAATAATGCGTGCTCTACTCCTTCCTTAGTTAGAATGTATACTCTATAGGGGGACAATCGGGTTGGCCTGCGCCCATATAGGCTTTGGTTCGTTGCTGTAACTTCAAAAAAAACAACGACTACGCATAACGAAAAAGTTACGCTACTGCGCAATTTACAAAACGCTTGTTGGCTATTGGTTCTACACTGGTAAGTGTCACACTTGAAAACCCAATTTTCTCAAGCATCAAAAAGTACCGCTCACCAGCTGGTCATTTCTACGCATTAAGGTAAAAGTGGCGGTTAACATTGCAATCAGTTCAGATGCACCTGCACTAAGCGTTCCTCTATCTGTTTTCAAAGGCTACATGCTGTTCTGTCTAGGAATCCAGCAGTGGTTAAAGGACTTCCAATAACTGTTGTCAATAAGAGCAAGACACGTTTCAGCTACCAATGTAGCACCGCAGAATTTTGTGGTGCTAATTACTTTGTTGCTTAAAACGATGCATGACAAGGCTTCTGTTTTGCAACAGGTATGGCATGATTTGCTCTGTTTCTGGCAAAGAACCACGTGATCAAGCCAAGGTTATTCTCGACAAAGTAGACCCTGAAGCGGCTGCTTGGAGATTGGGAAAAACCAAGGTATATGGAGATGAAAACAGGCATCCAGTTTGTCCTACGACGGCAAGCAAATGCGCGATGATTAGGAGCGTAAATTAATTTCAAAAGTTAAAACCGATTTTCCTGAAAGACATGGGACGATAAAAATGCCGGTGAAATTCTGCGCGAAACATTAAGTAAGAAATTTGCGGGGTTAAATAATCTACTTCTGCAGTTTGTAACTATTGAATGCAGCGATCTCGCCACATCAACTGCTTCTGCAATTTTTTGCACAAAACGGATTTTGTGTATAATGCTTCAAATGTGTGGATGAATTTCCTCCATCTTTCTTTCGATTGCAAGGTGATTGGTGCATCGTGAAAAGTTTTTATTTGAAAATTAGGCAAATCGTTTTCAAAAGAAGCCTGGCCTTGCGCCCAATTTGCTGGTGTTGTTCGGGATGACGTAACAGCGGTGGCAGAAATCTTGCCAAGTCTGTTTGCAGCAGTGCCTATTGACTTTTTTCAACTGCAGGCACCTTTGTGTTGTACTTGGAAGTTTGCGGTACTTTTGTCAAGCAACTGAAAGCTGGTGGCGTTCTCGTATAAGCTTTTTTCAAGTTCTCAGTGTTTGCATTTAGGTTGTCTTTCTAAGATTTAAGGCATGCCGGTCGGGAATGACCGCCTCTTGCGGTGGATGAATTTTCTTTGGATGCTGCTGTTGGGGTTGTTGCAATATGCGTGCAGTGACGTTGCAAATTGCGTGTCAGTGTCGATAAAGCACAGTTGCTGACCCCGCAAAACCTCCAGATGTTGGTCGTGATAGGCTTCCTGTCAATCAATACCATGAAATCTTTGTTTTGTATCAAAGGTCTCCGCCTTCTGCTGGTTGAAAATTGTGTACTTGTTCATGATCGGAAGCATTTCGGTGAAAAGCATTCCGAATCTTTATTCTTCATTTAGCCAACCCGTCCGATTTTCAGTCAAGCAGGTTGATCAAAGTGTTTCAGTATCCACATTGATCAGAAACTCTGCTTCTTGCAGGTGTTCCTCAAAGAAATTTTGGAACAAAAACTTGAAAAGGCGCGATTCGAGAGAGTGGCCGCATCAGCAGTTATAGTCCAGTCGGTCATCAGAGCGTATTGCAAGCGAAAGTATTTTCTTCGATTGAAAAAGTGCTCCGTGCATGCGCAGCGATTTGTACGGGTGAGTCGCAATATTGNTGTGCGAAAGGTTGCACTTGGCGCGTGTACAGTAAATTGCGTTTTTTCTTATGTTACATTCTACACTGTTTGCATGTAGCACGAAAACTTCTGAAGGCAGAGAAGCTGACGTGCACAGCTTTCGTTCTAACATATTCAAGCACCCCTCCCTGCCTAGCAAAGCCGAAGTCTTAACAACTAACAAGGGCGGCGCAGCTAAATCTGCTCGCAGTGTTTCGCGCTCGAATCGCGGCACCATCATGAAACACTTTGCGAGTAGATTCAGCAGCTTTCGCCCTTGTGGTGAACTGTCACTGAAATGCGGATACGTGTAGGCGGATCATCGCAGAGTTATGAAAGCAGAGCACGGCAAGTAGATTCCTCGAAGGCTCACCAGCAAACCCTTTAGCCTTTCGTTCTCTAGCAAATCCGAAGAGATAAAGCTACGTTTTCCACATACTGTACCTACTTGTTCATTTTGCTGACGAGTAGTTGAGCTTTGTTTATTTCATTTTGTCGCACGTTCGCTTCACGTGAACACTTGCTTTCCTATTTCCAGGGTTTCGTTGCTCGACGAAAGTACGAACGCACGAGACGAGCGATCCTGACGATGCAGCGATTCGAGCGCGGAAGAAAAGCAAGAGTCCTGTTCAGGGTTTTAATGGAAGAAAAGCGGGAGCGCGAACGAAAAAGACTGGAATCCGCCATTGTTATTCAGAAACACTGGCGTGGACACGCCGCAAGAAAGATGTTCAAGGTCAGGTTACTTTGTAAAACGACGCTTTCGTGTTTATGTTTCTTGTTGCGATGAAAACTCGTCTAGAACAGTTGAACGAGTACGACAGTATACGAGTTTTTGGCGGTTTGATCCGGTTACTATGAGCTGCATTCGAAATAAAAACAAATTGCGTGTTCATCGCAACCGGAACGGAGACGTCATCTCGCTTTCAGGTCAAACGTGCGTTTCTAAGCCGATCCGTGATTATGAGCGAACAAACGAGGTGTTGAGTCAATAGTATTACGTTGGAACGGGGCCGCATGGAGGAGGAGTTAAAATGTTTTGGGAGCCGGGTTCGGTGCAGAGGCGAAAAAGAAACACAGTCAATCTCTCGCGTGCTTTGTCATCGTACCAACCTACGATTGCTTTGCCAACCNCTACCATTTCATCGAAAATGATGCAATTTGAACATTTTTTGATAATTTTGCAGATTGAGTTGTGGTCTGCAACAGATACCAACGTAAACACCTCATGAGTCCTATCACTCTCGTAAAGCGAATATTCCCGCTATTTAAGCGAAACGTGATATTTATACTTTAGTAATGCTTGGACAGTCAAGTCTCCAATATTAGTGTGTAGCTATCGCCAAAACCAGTGCGACAGTTTACGTAAATCTTTTCCTCGTAATTGTGCGAAGACTGCTAAAAAGTAATCCTAACCGCGCGATGATGCAACAGTAAAGCGCTTTGGAGCACGTGTGGTTTTCGCAGAAGCAGCTTCACAAAGCAGTTGAACCCCGAAATATCGCACTGGCTTTGGCGATACAGAAAAAATGTCAAAGTTTGCGAAACACATCCCATTCGTACGTTTCTTCATACAATTTTATTCCGAATTTTTGTTCTGTGCAGGTTTTGCTTGAGAAACACAGGCAGCTGAAAGCGCTCAAAGAACAGATGGAGAGAGAACGAAAACAACGTGAAGAGCAGGTACGCTTGAAATCAACGCTGAATATAAGTTTGACGAGGAATGACAAGCGCCAAGGCATTTTGCTGTTTATCTCTTTTCGAACGTATAAAGAATGTACCTTTTTGTTGAAGTTGCCGAAATAAACTTGCGTGGGTATGTGCAGATTTTGCTGAGTTAAATAAAGCAGTTGAAAAACTGCTGCGAATAATTGCCAGTATTAAAGAAAAAACTATGGTTTACAACTTCTTGCATTTGCTAAAAAGCAAGAATGACCTGCCTTAGAACACTTTACTTGGTGTTATGTCGTCACTTCCCCACACACTCGCGTTTTCGTGATGTTCACGCTTTTTCCTTAACCTACAAATTCTCTCACGTTTTGCCATGAAAGAAAGTTCCCTCTTTTCCAGTTTTGCTGACATCGTTTTCATTACCCTTAATCTGGTACAGTATGTCTAGTTCGTCTGAATGCCCGAAGAGCATTGCGTCAAATGTTTTGCCTTTTACGGATTGCGATTAGGACCACGTGTGTCTTACCATGCTTGTTTATTACTTCTGAACATAATCGATAGTTTTGTACCTAAACACTGCAGCCGTTGTGTGCACACCGATTTTTATTTTCTGAGACGTGTGTTTATCAAGGCTCGTCTGGAAAGGGAGCGACTTGCTCGTGAAGAGGAAGAGCGAAAACGTAAGGAGCAAGAGGAAAGAGAAAAGGTAAGTTTGTTACCATTTAGAAAGTGCAGACTTTTGTTAAAGACACGTTTGATTGCTTTTGGTGTCTGGATTTGCCTTTGTTTGCTTATGCTTAACGCTTGCATAGAATTTGCAACATCGTTAGCAAAACTGCTGCTTTTAACATAGTGCATGCATATGAAAACTATCGATTTGCAATTTGTCAGTTGATATGTTTCAAAGTTTGTTGAATTTTGTTTGAAATGTTGCTGTAATGAAACAATTTCGCGTTTTGAAGATAACGGTGATTGCGCGTTATATCTACGAACCATACCGGAATATCTGAATAAAAAGCAATGCCATGCTGTTCTTTAGAAGTTATGCCAGCTTGTACAGCTGAACAAAGAAACTACTTCGTTATAGGGTGACACTGTGCTTCACGGTGGAATGGTTGTTGAAATCGTAGTATCCACAGTTTGATTCGGTTACATTTTCGCCGTGTGTATGCTCGTTACGATTGCGTGAATTTAAAATATAAAGCCAATCAGAAAAAACCTGTCGAACTTGTTTGTCTGTCTCCGCGTTTTGTGTGCTCTAATCATTTCCGTACTTTACACCTTCTGTTGATAAAGTGTTTCTCGGAAACGTTACATTTCTTAACATGCTACCTCAGGCTGCCCGAGAAGAAGAACTCGCCAAGCAAGCTGCCGAAGCAACCGAAGGTCTTCCTTCACCACCTCCTATTTCTGGTGATGAGGAGGAAGGTCCGGAAACTGAAGTTCCGGAAATGGAAATGTCGCGCAAGTCCTTGGATGGCGAACATGTATGATAAATATTGTAACTTAATGTTTCGGAACACCGGTCGCAACAATAGTTTAAATGAACAGGATCAACTTTGACTGTTTGGACATCGTGCAAATAATTTTGGCTAATTGCATTTTCTAAGTTAAACGTCTGGGACTGGGTCACTCCTAACGTGCTTTGCATTCTGTAAAACTTCTGTTTGCTGAAATCATTTCCTCATCTATGTCTGCTCTTGGAGAATTCATCCTACAGTACAGACTAGATAGTTTGGACTTCAATTGCTTATGATGCTGCTTCTGCGAGACCACACGTGCTCTGAAGTGCTTTACTGTATCATCACGCGCTTAAGATTTGATTTTAGCAGGCTTCACATAATTACAAACATTACGTCGAAGATTGATGATGTCACGGTCCAAGCAGGCAAAACAAACAACAAGGGATTTCATGTTTCAGTTCACAAATTTGCGAAATCATTACTTTTGTAATCTGAATACTTCAACCAATTTTATGAATGTAAATAGAAAAAATGTTAAATTCTCATTTGCGCGGTACAAAACCGTTCACTGAGCTTTTTATGCTCAGTTAAAATTATTACCAGTGTTTCTAGAAGTTCAATCCAGAACATTTAGCCTTAAAATATTGCCCACTAGTAAAATATATCGTCGCCTTTGAAAAACATGCGGCCGAAATCTTTTTCCGTGGCAGCAATTACCCTCCGTTTCCGTCTCAGGTTTCAGCATTGGCTCATCTGGACGCTGTCATCGACCAAGCTCACCTCGACAGTGCTTATTCGACCGTGACCAAGCACGACCACGAAGCGTTGACGCCGGAAGCGGAAGATAACATGGAAGAGGAACTGGATGAGGCAGAGAAAGCTGAACTGGAACGTATCTTGCAGCTGGAGCTTGAAATAGCAGAAATGCACAAGGAGGAGGAAAAACGCGCCAGCTTGGCTCGTGAAGCGGTGAGTGGTTGCAATATGAACACGGTATATGAGAACAGGTTGCAAGTACTCGTCGGACAATTATACACTTCAGCTTCGAAAGTTAGTTGAAATCAGAAATAATATTTTTCTGCGCGCAGCGATTACCGCTTGGTTGCGCAGTCAGCGGCATGGTCGTAGGATTGCTTATTTTTGACTAAAACGTTGCTGGGTTCAGCAACATGACGGCAGGGATCATAGTTTTCAAGAGAAAGGGAACCAGTATTCACAAACGATGAGAATGGCACCTTCGCGGTTGATAAATTTGTTCGCCGAAAGCCATTTTTACGATTATTGTATATATTTACCCATTAACGTTCTTGATTTAAAAAAAAACCACCATTATCTGAAAAGTATCGTTCTGCTTGTTTCATGTTGTCATGCTTGTGTGTGTGGAGGGGTGTAGGCTTTTCTTGAAAATATGGTCTAATTTCTTCTTTTCGTCAACGCACTACATTGCCATTGTAGCAAAGACCCAAAGAACCGGATCATGTGATGGTCGAACCGGCGCAGTTCGATTACTATAACGACGAAAAAGCAGAGGACAACCGTGGAATGGACATACTGCAGGTGAGGATTGCTGAGTATGCTAGTGAGGTCATGTTCGTCCTTGTAGGGGTCGGCGGGTGAGTTGTTGGTGTAGTCTACGATAAAAAAGATCGTCGCAAGCCGTACTAGTGGTTGGTATAAGACAATGTATATTGGCTGTGTACAACCAGCCGAAATGGTGGAAGATTTTGCTAGCCGATTCAGAATTTCTTATGGGTGGAAATGTAACTGTTGCCTCTTTTTGAAAAATACTGTGGTATGCTACGCAATCATCATCAAAAGGTTCTTGCATAATTACGACTGCGATGAACCGTTGCTGAAGTAAGAGTCATAGGCTTTTATGGTCTTTGTCTGTGATCGGTTACCCGAAAATCGGAGTCATATCTTTCTGCATTCTGAGCTCATAGTAGTGGCCATGGACGTGATACATGACGCACGATACAAATGTTACGCGCAACGGTGTTTGTTTGCGTCATATGCCTTGCATGTGATTGCGTATGAGACCTTGGATTACATTCTTTGAATAAAACATTCACAGATTTATTCTTGAAACACGATGATACGAGTCGGAAAAGTTTGCAATTTTTATATTTGCCTTGTCTTCTACAGCATTTACGAAATTGAATTACTGGAGAGTCGAATCTTGGTTTTAAGTTTAGGTACATATTTACTACAAGTTTTAGATCAAAGATTGATATTGAAAAAGAAACTATTCTCCATTCGCTTGGCAGGAACTCGATTTGCGTATATTTATCTGAACTTTACGTGTGTGTGATAATCAGGATCTTGGTTTCGAAGACTTCGAAAATCAGGTTGAGGCCATGTTGGAGGAAAATGTCTATGACATCTCGCCAGAGGACGCAAGACTTGAGGCAAGGTTTTAAAGCTCGGCTGCCGGTGTATCTGTTGAGAGAAACTTTTAAGACTTGTCTGTTAAAGTATTACAACCGACTGTAGTGAGCATTGTTTATTGTAAAGTAGTTTGTGAATGTTTACGCAGCAAGTATATTCTACGTTACATAACCAGCAGAATGTAATCAAGTTGTTGCGATTTGAAAAGTGCTTTAAATTATTTGGTGCGAATCACGTGGTTGCGTTTAATGTTGGAAATACGTTGTCTTCAACAAGATGTAGTTATAAGCGAACACGTCAACTGCTTTGTTGTCGTTAAGCGAACGTACATCATTTGCACTTTTGCTGGTAGCTCTTGTGAAAACCGATCGAACTTTCTAGGAAACAAGTTCATTGTCCACAGTTTATAATTAAGATGTCCATGTTAACTGGCCATATTTTCGATGTACGAGATCGTGTGGAACAAATTCTCCGCACTTACCGCAGCTTGTAGCTCTCCGGAGATAAACGTAGTGGTTTACTTGTAGCTCTGATCTGGCTTTGACTGGTCTGTTACCACAACCGCAAAACAGTCGTTGTAAGTCTGTTGCGACGAGGGGAAAATTAATGTATGTGCTGACCTTTTAATTTTTTTTCTAAATGGAATACCCAGCATCCTGAAGAGGAGCCGCCACTGATCGAACCAACAACTTCCGACATGGAAGATGGTAAGTTCGTAACGGAATGTGTCTTTCGCCGCGCTTTCTTCAACCCTGACCGCATTAAATTAAAGAACATTACGTGAATTCAGTATTAAAAGTTTGGGCCTCAGTCTTCTCGTGAAATGTTGGTGCGAATCGTTATCATTTTGCTTGGTCCTCCCCGGATTTCGCGCACTTCGCGTATTCGTGTGGATATGTTAGGTTGCTTAACAATGTAATGTTTGAAAAATATGTCGTAATCTTGTACACAGTGCACTCTCATCAGTGTTACCTCATTTGCTTCAGAATCGTATTTCACGGATTCTTCGTTTGACGACGACGATGACTTGAGCGAAGACGGAACCAACGAGAGCAGCGGAATGGGAGGAATGGACACGACGGAAAAGTGGAGTCCCGACGTCTATTTCCATTCATACCTAGACATGAAGGTAACTTCCGTGCCTAAATGGAAAGCAGGTCGTCTGCTGCAAATGACAGCAGTAATTTAAACGCATATGTTGAAATCAGCTCGCAACTTGAGGGAAAACATATTCGGTGTGCGGGTTGAACACCGAAATTCGTAGAAGCCACCGTTTTGTAAGTGGCTGCAATGAAGTTGCAGTCAAAAATCCCCTTTTATGCCTACCAGAACTGGGTTGTATAAATGAGTGTGTTGGTGATACTGTTGAACACAACGATGTGGAAAATATAGAAACACGAAATTCTGCCTTTATAATTAATTGCCATTGGAATGCTGCCTATTGTATTTAATGTTTGCTGAGTTGCTCTTTAGAATCCATGACTTAACAAAATATTAAGTTCGGCATGTTTATGATCTGAATTGAAAGGTAAAGCTGGTTCACTGAGTAAATGTTATAGTTGTACCTTCGGTAGCAAAATTGAATGTCATATCTGCAGATTGGGTTGCTGTTCTGCATGGACCTCAATTTACAACTTCATTGCAGAGCGGTCTGATGAACCAGTGGAAACGACGATGGTGTGTTTTAAGCAACAGTACCTTCATGTTCTTCCGCAGCAAGCAAGATAGTATAAAATGCGGATGGCTCTTCAAGAAAGCTGACATGGGCAAAGGGACTTTACGCGGCACTCTTGGCAGAAAACACTGGCAGAAAAAGTGAGGGTGCTTGTCAGGACGCCATGCCTTTCTTTGAAAAGCGTTTATTTGAAACAAACCAGAGTGGTATCGGCAAAACCTATTTTTTATCGAGATCGAGAATTAATTAACCGGTATGTTTTGCCTCATTAACTATTTGAAACTAGCATAATTTTGACATGTTCGGAAAGCCTCCATCAATGTCTGCAACATGTTGATCAGTGCGAATTGCAGCATTAGAACATTAACGGACCACAGTTTCACTTGAAAGCGGTTTTACCAACATTTTTGCCAACTTTGGCCATATCTTACTTGCCAGAGTCGTCTAACACGTGTAGAAGGTTAAAAAAAGTTACGGTCGAAAGTGCTGAGACACCTGTTGCCTGTGCTGTTAAAAGTTGGGTGGCGTGGCAGGAGGAAATGACGTTACAGCAGCTCTTATGTTTGTCGCTGCTCTCATGCTTATCAAATTATTGCTGTTTTACGCGTTGGCTTCCCAAGATAAACCATAAATGAAAAAAAAGTCGGTTCAGAAAGTTTTCGAAAAGTCGAAGAATTTGCTGCCGAGCGTCGCCACATCAACCGTGAATCATTCTACACACGAACGGAAAGAACGTCAGCGTTGTCGTATTTCCTTTACAGAATGAGTTCAAAACTTTACTGTGCGTTGTTTATTGCTTGCTTTGCAGGTGGTTTAAACTGCGCGGTCATGAGTTGGCGTTTTACGACAACGATGACGAAAACGCCAAAGTCCGTGGCACGATCAATATCAAGGGTATCACTGACGTCACCGACGTTACTGACAAAGAAAACGGACTCGACATAATCATGTCGAATCACAAAACCCACCATCTTGCCGCCGAGTCAAATGAAGAAGCTGGAGAATGGTACAGGTAACCGGACTTCCACAGACTGTAGTTGTTTTTGTTGTGATGTCACACATGCAAAGCTTCTTTTATCGTTGGCTGCTATGATGAGACACTGTCAGGTCCTGTACTGAACAGCAATCCCACGGAATTTATCTTGTATTTTCGGTTTTCGGGTCGAATGCCTGATGTCACGAAATATCACAGCGGTCGTTCCTTCAAATGTACACTTAACAGTGCTTTGTGCTCGAGGGCGATTCACCAAATCACAGAAATGTCGCTGCGATTCCAGCTTTCATTCACTACTTTAAACTTTTCTGGGCAAGATACGAGCATCAAGCGTTGCGTTTGATGCTTTGAAAATGCTGAATAAAACGCTATGGTGTCGGAAACTCGACCTTGTCAGTGACTATCTCATCCACGTATCAGTTTGCTTCTGTTACTGTTGCGGTGTTAAAGACTTTTGTGGACTAGTTGCAGAAAACCGCAAACGTCGTGGTCGCACTCAGCGTTGTTTTCTGTTGTTTTTGCCCGAATTGAAATCGCGGTTCTTGACGAGAAGTAATCCTCAACCTCATGTGTTCAGATTTTTCTATCGCAGCATTTGACAACCACATTTTGTTATTAAAATGCAGTTAGCTGAATATTAAAAAGAAGTTGGCGAATGATTAGTGAGGACTGTGCAAATAGATCACAACAGCATAATTCAACCGTTTACATCGGTGGTTCACCTCACAGGGCTCGACTATGATCGGAAAAGCTACTCAAGGAATGTCACAGTGACGTTTTTTTTAAATTAGAAAAATGATAAAGTATGGATAAATGTAGAAGACAAAACTTGCAACCGGCAATGACTTTGTCTTGTAACATATAACAACCATGAAGCGGAGTCAAAGATTTTTGATGGATAAATTTCCGGCCCGAAAAGCCTTGTAGAAAGAGGCCTTTAAATATTTCCGTCGTAGCATGGGATTTACAATATCTTCAGCATATGCTGAGACCAACGTTGCTTTCACGGTTTCGTGGCACGTACTTATCGATTGGCAGTGTCTTGATGAAGATGATGTCCAGTTCGGAGAACGAGATCGCCAGCATGGAGAGCGAGTTCGCCAATCCAAAGAACGCTCTCGGAACTGTAGACGGCCAGGAAATAACCAACGCGTCAGCCACTACCACTTCTGGTGAGTAAGAGCGGGGTACTCGTCAGGCGCGCATGACTTACGTGCTGGTAGGAACGAGCTCACCACTTCCTTTATTTTATGCTCGGTGACAACAGACCGTGGGTTCAGTACTGTGAGGTGAGGGTGGTGATGTCGTTTGGACAAGCGCTGGTGCTGCAGTGCACCTAAGAACTGATAACAGCGTTATTTTTTCAGCGCGCGCGTTTTGCCCTGCGCGCCGCTTGCTTGGCGATTGTTCCAACCCGTAACTTTGATCCTGCGTGCTTGTTGCTTCAGGTAAGCCGTTCACGTTTACCGTCACGACCTCACAACGCGCTTACACTTTCGCCAGCGACACGGTCGAAGAAATGCACCACTGGATATCGCTCCTGAACGAGAGCAAAAACATGGCTAGTTCAGGAGATTCGGTGAGAATTCTCGCAACTTCAATCTGTTTTACTAAATAAGAAGGGTCAAAGTCTTTTATCGTTTTGCCACTGTGCATGCCTTGGGTTCTGTTAAATCATCAGAAAGAAGTAGTTTTTTTTGTTGCCAAACGTAGCAGCCGGGCGTCTTGCAACTATTTGCGTACTCACATATATTTGTGAACAAAGCCGAGAAATGAAGTTCATTGTTGTCATATGATCTTACTCCTTATTATTGGCACTTTCTGCGATTTCAGTGCAAGTATTAAAGTAACATTTTTTCATATAATTTTGAAGTACTGCCAGGTTGACGAAACATCGTGCATGCGCTGCCCCATCTTTTCAGCAGTTCTTTGTGACTGAACCATCCACAGCGACCTAAATACGCATTATCATTTGTACATAAACCGAAATTGCTGCAACTAAGGCAAGCAGGCAACTTACAGACATGTATGCTGCCTCAACAGCAAGGTTTGGACTCCTCCATACAGCAAGGCTGGTTGCTGAAAACGAGCTACGAAAAACAGAAAGTCACTCACCAGCGCAGGTGGTTCGTGTTGAAGGCGAACGCGATCGAGTATTACAAGAACGGTGACCGAGGCGCGCAGAAGTTGGGTTCTATGGGACTCAACAGCTTGTGCGTAGTGACGTCGCCGGATGAGGCGTTATACGTAAGTGATGATATTCACGTTGTTTGCGAAACTGACTGTTGGATTTGGATGTAGAGCGAAGAATACTGTATTTTTTTCAGGAATGCTTGAAGTGATTTGGGTTTTTTTGTTTTAAATCGAAGAACTGGAACTTGCAACTGAACGGAAGTTCCTTTTCTTTCAGAGGCAAACCGGTCTGTGGGAGGTTGTCGTGTACGGGAGGAAGCACACGTTGCGGCTCAGCACTGAGGTGGAGGAGGACGCAAACATCTGGAGCAGCGAAATTCAAGCAATGGTTGACGCTCAACCGCAGATCATCACCAAAACCAAGCTTCTGATGGATAAAATCAAAGTAAAAGACTGCTGTGTTCAGAACTTCTTTACCTTTCACATTGACAATTAAAAGCTCTAGGTTTGCTGTAAGCTTTCGAGGAATCAGCCGACTGGGTTCTGTTTTCATCTTTTTGCTATGATTCAAACTTGCACATATCTGCATTCAAGTAACTACTCTCCAGATGTGAGATAAGCAAGGAATCAATCAGCCAATGAAATCGATTTCCTATTAAAAATTTGCGCATGGTTTCCTTGCTTAACTCACATGTGGGGAGAAGTTACTTTTACGCTGAGTTGGAGCTTTGGGTAAAGCCGCAACACCAGCAGTCATGCAGATCTTGCTCTTTCGAACCTCGTAAACGGACATTTTGTTTCGGTCGCTTCCTGCTTGCTTGGGATGAGGACTTTTTGATTGGTCACATCGACTGAAAAGTGGCGTGTGGTCATTGTTCTTTCCTTGTCGCAGAGCATTGGCGCCAACGAGAAAGAAGGAGATCTGATCTACAAGCGCAACCCTATACTGCGACAATCCGAGCAACCTCTGAGCTCACCGTTGTTGTCGCTACCTTACGAACAGGTACAGACTTATAAATAAGCCTAAGTTTCTCCGATTGGAACTTCATTGTCTTATGCTCACAAATACTCATGCCTAAGTCACCGTTGATTGGTAAGCCATCAACAAGACGTGGCAAGCTCTTGTATTATTGTTAATGCAAAAATATGTGTCACTATTCAAAATGCCTGTCAGTTTATGCATTGCCGATTTTTCTTCGACGATATTTTATTTTGTTGTCAGGTTGCGACTCGTGAAGACCACTATACGCTTCGGGACGAAGCCATTCGCATATTCAGTGTTCTACTCGCAATGGAGGAACAAACATTCAGCAGCTCAATCGAAGAAGCGCATGCGCTGCAGGTTCGACAGAGGCGTTGTGTATCTTTTGCATTCATTTCTACACAGAACGCGCATTGATATTTTTGTTGATAAAACTTGAACGTTGATCTTTTGTCGTTCATAACTTTAATCATGTTTCCCAAGTTTTTCTGTTTATGTTTACATCTTTCATTCACTACTTTAAACTTTTCTAGGTTCATTGCTTTTATCTGCCCTGCCTGACTTTCTTCCTACATGTAACTTTCTGACTGTTTTGAACTTCAACAAATCCGTTTCAAAACAATTTTTGTTGACTCTGATGGCCTCAGGAGTTTTATTGCAAGTGCTGCGGTGGTTTTGAAATCGTCCAAGATAAACGTCTTTGACATATTTGCGGCCAAGCTGTTGTGTTACAACACTTTTGCAACCCTTCATATTCCTGAGATGTTGCCTTCTCTGCTACACTCTACTCGATTTTTAACCTCTTTCTGTACATTTTGTCGTTATCATCATGCAGTTTTCCGCTAAAAAGCTGAATTTTTTGCTCATGTTAGCACTTCTTGGTTACGAAATGTCGTGCACACACTTGTTTCTAGAATATTCTGCGGGTCTGCCATAGTTCTAAAGCTTTCCAAGACGAGCTGTACATGCAACTGATCAAACAGACAGCGGTTTACAACGTCCAGCTGACTACAGATGAACAAATGTGTGAACAGCTCCACGTTACCTCCTGCCCACACTACTGGCACTTGATCGCTTGTATGTGCTGTGCTTATCACCCTTCGAGGCCCGTCTTAACTTATCTCAAATTTCACTTGGCCAGGTAAGCTTTGTGTCTGCATATGTTGCGTTTATTTCTTGTCGCCAGTTGATTTTTTCCTCGTGCCTGTGAATTTTGCAACTTATCAAAAGCGCGCCGCAGCTGAATTTGTTTGTTCTGTTGACATGCATTGTATTTATGTAAGTGTGTAAGTGTTAATAGCGTGAAAATAGCGCCCCAAATGGTTGAAAGTACTGAGTTTTGTGTGAGAGTAATGGGTGCAGAACTTCAAATTTTTGACAAAACTTGACAACCGTGAAAGATTTTATCGAATCTGGCGAAGAGAAAGGAGAGCTGATGAACTGTCGCAAAGTATTCTTCACGTCTTACTAATTAAGCCATGCCTTGCCCACAAATTAATTCCGCTTAACAAGCTGCCTGAAATTCTTGTAGATCGGTAAAAGATAAAAAAGATTTGAAGCTTGGCGAAGAGTGTTGTAAGCGCTTTTAACCACCCATGTAGATTTGATTGACCTTTGGCCTGCAGGGTTCAGAGTCGGTTTCCAAATACTCTTGGTGCGGCCTACGCTTCTTTTGCTGAGAACGCGCTCAGTCAGCAGAGTTCGCGGAGAAGAGAGATGCTGCCGTCTGTGACAGAAATAGCTTCCATCTTGGAGATGCGGGACCTCGTCACAGTGGTCCATTGTTACGGGGGCGCAACGTGCGAAATATCTATCAATTCTTACACGACCGCCGGCAAGGTAAGCCTTTTGTAACGTTTGAGTTGGGTCGATTTTGCGTTGTTTGGGAAATTAGCGGAAAAGTCATAGATGCGACCACGCAGCGTGCATGATGTGGTCCGGTAATAGTTACACACCGGGTTCGGGTAGTCTTCTCCATTTCAGGTGGTCTCAGCCGCAAGGCTTCATAAAAATACTATATCTCCAGTCCTTGCTATTGTATGACCAAACAATAAATGGTTTATGAGAGAGTTTTATATTCTTACGATGCACATTTAAGTCTGTCAAGGTCTTGAACCCTTGTTCAACTCGTATACTGTTTCAATTTGAATTGATTTATTTCTTTCGTTCCAAAGTTGGTTTGTCAATTTGGTTGAAATGAAGTAACGGTAACCTCTAAAACTTCGTCATTATTTCGCAAGCTTTTAGTGTGTACCTTTAATAAACGGGTTTGTAGCCTGTTCCGTATTTTTTAGGTGGTCCAGAGGTTGCAGCAAGGCATGCAGATGGAAGGTAATCGCAATACTTTCGCGTTGTTTGAACACAAAGGTGAAGTGGACAAAGCACTAGAACCAAACACCTTCTTGGCCGACGTCCTTGCAAGATTTGAAACGTATGTGTGGTGCCCATGAACAGACTGTTGAGGGATGTACACGTACCTATCGTTTTTGTGAATTGTTCTAGCCTTTAAAAGAGTTGCAGTGATTAGCAATGTATTTTTAGTGTTTTTTCTAAGCTACTGACTGCAGAAAAGCCCCCCCCCAATGTTTTGATAGCCGTCAGTCTGTTTGCAGCCGGAGACACTGAAATTCGGCATTTGCTACTTTGTGTGCATTCCGGAGTGACGACATTTCTTGCGCCAGTTTCGCTTACAATCGCTTTGGAAGCAGAAAGAAAATATATGAAAATGAGATTGCTTAAACCGGACTGATTACATTGCGAAGTTGCAGCAGCGACGGACACCTATTTTTTCGACTGGTAGGTTGAACGCTGACATTCAAGCATCAGCGGACAGCACCTGTCCGGAGAGTGAATGGGTTTTATACTTCAAGCTATACTGCGTATTCGATCCACTCGAGGCGACTGAGGACACAATTGAATACCACTTCGTTTACGAAGATGTGAGTTTTCTGTTTACTTTTACGAACAGACCAATGGCTTGTGCTTTAATGCATCATTTGCCTCACGTTCTTTTTGTGCTTTAATGCAAGATTTGTCTCACTTTTTCTTTCTCTGACCGTGTACCCCTTCAGAATTTCTACAGATGAGCATCTACCCCTAAAATTTCTTATGAAAAATAAAAGAACAAAAATCCACTGGATTTTAATAGAACATTTAGATTTTAGAAGATTTGGAAATGAATGATATATAAATATATTTTCCCTTCTATTGCTTACCTTAAATGTACCCCTTCAAATAGGCAAATGTACACCCAGGGGTACATGTACATGGGGTACAT
>JGI24158J21664_10000018_pt1 | contig 72213 bp, 41 predicted proteins | sample Ectturendosymbi3_FD_21664 | JGI IMG/M metagenome (IMG submission 21664) | reverse complement strand
TAGCTTAACTTTTACTCAGCATTTATGTTGTTTTTGTGACGTCAGATTTAAAGTTTTTACAAACGCATGGTAGGCCTGACGTAAAGCAATAATGCTTTGCGCAGGTAGAGGCTTTGCTGCGTTAGTGAAACGTCAAAATCCAGCTATTCAAATTACGCATTGGTGCTTTCGCAGGGAAGGCCGGCCCATAGTCAGGTTTTAAGCTTTGGGGGGCAAAATACATTTTAGGTGGCAAGATTTTTGTTTTTATTGTATGTTTAAAACAAATTTTTCTGGGCACAACAAATTTGGGGCGATGACCCCCGTGGCTACGGGTCTGAGGGAAGTCCAGATGATCAAACTTTTACCAAAGGAGTAGTCAGAAACGATGAACCACTGTATCCACATTGTCAACTTTGTTGAAGAAAGAGCTTTGAATTAACGAATTTTTTCATTGCTATCCGAAGAAATGGGATCAGAACATCAATCACTGCTAATTTCATAGTCTGTTNGTTGGCTTTCACGGGGCAAAGTTGTCGCAAGACTCTTCGAGCTCCGGCATGAAATAAGTGAGTTCANGTTAAGTCGGAACAACCATCATCTGTACTCTGTACAAGTACCTTGAACATGATTGTTGGGTTGCTAAACTTTGCATATATGACCGACATATTTCAACACTTGAATGAACCCAGCATTAAAATGCAAGGCAAAAATGAAAATATACTGACATGTTCTGAGAAGTTAAAAGGTGTTAAACAGAAAAGTACTCTGGAAAATTGAGTTACCACGAGATCACTGAAATGTTTCCAAGAAGCAATCAAAATAGAACTATTGACAAAGAATTTGTGTTGGGTTTTGCCCAAGAACATTTAACTTTGTTACATCAAAAATATGACCATTACTTTTTCACAGTTAATACGGAACAATATGGTTGGATCCGAAATCATTTTTCCACTAATGCTGAAATGTTAACGCAAGAATTATCATTGCCCGTTAGAAAAAATATTTTTGAACTACGAAATGACAGAACACTGAGATTCAAGTTCAGCGATGTTCCATTTGATGAGTTTTGGTTTGGTTTTGATGAGGTAGCATATATAAGCAAATTTTGAAAGGAGCCTTCTGAAATTCTTTCGCTTCACACTACTGGACATACTTGTGTGAACAAAGCTGATCATCTTTGTTGTTGATCAAAAATGATAAGTGATCCCTGCTTAAAAGAAGTTGGAGAACTTCGAGTTGCTCTTTCAAATATTGAGCCTAACTTACAGAGATTGTGCTCATTACAACAAGCTCAGATAACTCAAAAGAATTCATGAAGTGTATTTTTGTATTAACCCTTTAGGGACGGCCCATAGAACCAGTGAATATTTTTTCATGATTTTTTAAAATTTTTGTCTACTTACCATAGTAAAACCATAAATAATTTTCTTTTTTCAAATTTTGCTTTACTTTGCTTGTTTCGTTATGTTTCCATTTTGGGAACGTTGGGGTCTACTTGTACTTGAAAATACATAAAGCTGTCTACGTTTCTCTCTGGCAAAATTATTGAGAAATTGCTTGTATTCCTTTTGTAATACAAGTATTTGCTAGCTTTTGAATTGCCCTTCTGTAGATTGCTCTTCAAACATATGTTCAGGCCCGTAACCAGGAACCCCCAGCAAAATTTTTCGCCCCCTCTGAAAAAATGCGTTGAACATAGGTCAAAACTATTGAACGTAGCTTAAAAAATTTGGGCCCTCCCCAGAACTCTTCGCCGTCCCTGGTGTCCCAAGCTGGTTGCGGGCCTGTATATGTTACACATAAAATACGCTGGTTTACTTTTTATAACATGACAAAGCCAAAACACCAACTGCAGAAAACACCCACGAATGCCAGCGACTCGAGAAAACTTAAAAAGACTTCACCTAGCTGAGTGTGGAACAGTGTAGGCTACTGCATTTCTTATGAAGTCTCTTTTAAGATTTGTCATATTAAGGCCTAGTGTTTTTTTGGCAGAAAACACATCTCGTGAGACAGATTTCAGTGTAGGTTTCACGCCGTCGTATCTTATTGTGTTTTGTTGCGCTGTAGGGCCAACCAAACGGAGCCTTGCTTCTGCTTTTACCAAATGCCTTGCGATTTCTCTTCAAAATTAGATATGAGTAGCCTTCGTGTGATTGGCGTAGCTGTAAAAGCGAAAAGCCGCCAAAACAGAAAGATTCAAGCTGTTGCTTAGGTCCTATACCACCACATTCGTGATGGCAGCCGCGGTCGGTATCGTGACAGCATACGGTCGCACACGTCCAGCCACCCATCCCTGGATTGTACATTTTCACAACGTGTGGCTGTTCTGCGGCTCTTCTGTGTTCGTTTTTAAACCATCTTTCTGTTTTGCTGATAGGTGTCACAGTAAAATAGTGGCTGGTAATCGCGACTGGACAGTTATCGTTCCATCTCACACAAGTGACGCTAATCATAAGATCCTCTGGGCTGTTTCTTACAATCCTTGCTTGCAATCAGAGGGCAGCGTCCATTTCGATTTTCTCTAATTGTAGCCTACCACAGGCTTTGATATCTTTGGCAGCCAGGTCGCACAACAACTGGTGGCTTGCAAAAAAAATTATCAAAGAAAACAAAATGTTGTTTATCTCTGATTACTGGACTAAGTATGGTGGATATAACATATGGTCCTAATGGAGTGGTTCTCCGAGAATCTTTTCCACAGTATATATCCAAGTTTTACGGAAAACCGTCAACACTACACAGAATCCACGTTATATTATCAAATTTCACTGGTTTTCCTTTCATAAACTGTTTGGCGCTGTGAAGGCCTCAATACGGCACCATCAATTCATCTATACTTCGATTTTTGTGAAACACACCAAACTATTGACAGTTGGTCTTCAGTTTTTCTAGCAACGGTAATATTTTTGCCAATTTAGAGAAGGCTAGAATTTGATTGTCATGTCGATGCAGTAAGACTATTTGGAGGCCAAGAGACAGATGATTCGATGACCGCCACACAGCTGTATCATTGAACACCCAACACCCCACCCCCCACACACACACACAAGCCGTGGTTTACACACTAATTAAAATGTTCAGGCAAAACACTATTTCAGAAAAAATGCAAGTTTGAAGGACTTTTGTTTGCTTGATTTCGCTGAAATGTGCAAGTGGTCTTATTTTTTGCCCATGACTGTAGCACTCTATCATTATGCTGGCTATCCTGGGAAGCAATTTCACTGTATACCTGTAATGAAATAGATTGGTGCACGTGACAAACTCTTCACATCGGTCCATCAACGAGTTATTTCAGCAGCGCTGCAGTGTAAAACAAGAATGAGATTAAGTTTCCTCAATATTGTCCTCCTATTACCGAACGTCTGTTGCCAAACATGGATATTTCAGTACTGAAAAGGACCAACGTTCCCATTTTGGGAACATCGTTTTCAAACTCTTTGTGAGGAAAGAGATGGACACAAAATTGTATTTAACTGATCCAAGCGTTAGTTTACAACTATAAAAAACATTTTCATGGCACATTTCCTTGAAATTTTTTCGAGCTTACAATAAACAAAGATTAGTTTGGCCACCCGAAAAACTACGTTTTGACTGAAATATGAATCACAATGGAAACAAAACATTTTGGATTTCATTAAGTGTTTGTATTTTTAATAGCACCAATCCAAAAGAAATTCCTGAAGAAAACCGGATGCACATTTTTAATCCGTGAAATAGTTACAAGCATTTAAAAACATGTTCCCATTTTGGGAACGTTGGTCTCTAAAGGGTTAAAACTCTTTGCTTACGGAATGTTTTTGCTCGTTTCAGATAGGTTCTGAGTCCAGTGCTCGCCAACCGGTGCACCTCGAAATTGTTGAATTCTGATGTTTGGAAACTCTTCTGCAGGGGACGTTTCTATAAGAATTATGTTTCAAGCACTGGAATTGGTGTTCTAAGGCCCACAAAACAATTGGGAACCACCGGCGATATTTATTTAATGTTTTATGCTTTGTATATCAGCTTTATCTATTTACGTTTGTCAAAAGTTTTCATGTTTCAGTGACAATTTTCACAAATAATTTTAAGATTTGTTTTCGAAATCAGCAAAACAGACAGGCTGCAAACTTCTCCGCCCATCTTTACCGCGCACTCTTCCTCGTTGTTCGCACGACAGACGAAGTCTTGGAAATAACCTTGCACGAACAAGTTCCCGGATGCAGACAGGAGCGACGCAGCGTCGGTTTGCAGTTTATTTCGATCGCATCATCTAATACTGATCGCGCAAACATAACAAAAAACATATCTTAGTTTACAACGGCAGGGCTTGGGAGAGCCGTCGAAGATGCTCGGGAATGAAAGAAGCTACCACCGCCTAAAACAACGCGGGCAGTGTAACCGAAATTAGATAGCGGGAAATAAAAGAAATCGCCAACATAGTGACGAACGCCACGCGGTTTAGGCGCGAAATGAATAAAATTTTGCCCTACCGGTGACGTAAAGCACGATGGCGCTGGCGATCTGCCGCACATTTTGCATCACTGGTTTCCGGTTTTTCCACGGCTGGTGGGAAACTTTCTGTGCACGCGCACCGAACGATCATCAGCGCAAGGCACAATTGGTGTAGGGATAAAGGTTTGCGTTTAATCAGGACCTGTATCATGGTTTATCGTTTTATTCTTGTTAGAAACTGAACCAGTCGACTAAAAGTCGCAAGTGCTTTCGTTCTTTCTTAATGACCTTCAGAAACAGAAGCGAGGAACGGTTGCAATCACACAGAAAGCAATTTCCAATCTCCTGTCAGGCGGAAACACCTGTTTCGTAAAAGATGCAAAAACTTTGATTACCACTGCGCCAACATTCTATGCAGCAATCGAGGCGGAGCCATAGCAGTTAGGCAAGTAAAAACCGACCGCAAAGCAGCCTTCAAACGGTATAAGAAATCTTCCCGGCAATGTCTCGGAGGACCCACTTGCAGCAAATAAAAATTAATCGGCTTTCAACCCAGCTGTACACGTTGAAACGGAGTACGCAGAACCAAGAGGAAGCTTCCAGGCGTTAAACAAACAAGCAGCACATTCGGTTAAAACGCAGGCAATTTTTCGTTTTGGAACAAAGGAGAAAAACACAAAAGCGCACATTTTCGCCCAAATTCACTCGATTCGTACAGCCCGGCATAATTATCTGGCGCAGGGCGTGCTGCAAGCCTTCTTTATCTCCAGATTGGGATCTCTACCACAATCCTTCACTCTGTCTGCAACCGCATCCTTTTTCCTGCGTTTTGCATCTCGGTCTACGAAGCAAAGACGCCTTTCATTGACAGACGCCTCAAACGTCGGGGACGTCCGGGTCAGACTGCTCGTCCCACGATGCGTTCGACCACCAGCACAGCGACCTGACCCGCATTGCGAAGCAAATCGACCGCTCGTTTGTGGGTAATCCCCACAAAATCGGACCCGTTCACCTGAAAGTGGATTTCGTAAAACTTAAAAGGCCGTGAAATTCGATCATACAGTGCCTTGCTAACGCTTTTGGTCCAGACATTTTTTGCCATTCGCCAAAAAAACGAATCTAGAGCCTCAAAACCTTTACCATGAGTTTCAAACTTTAGTTTAAATCCCAGTGCTACAGTTCTCAGACGTGTGAAAGAGACACACCAACTCAATGCAAACTTCCTATAGAGAATCAACTACTTCAGAATGCTCGGGCGTCGTCTGCAAGCTTGCAATCTTTCGTAAAGCCGTGAACATTGCTCGGAGGTCGTGAAACGACACAAGGTGATGGCAACAAAACACAAAGGGTCGTTTTTTCTAAAGTTGGTCAAATGCTTTCAGCCGCACATCACGCGTCTACTCAGTTCGTGGCAATTGGCTCATCCGTGCGAGCGAAACGCTCCAACAAAGCAAGGACTTCGAAAAAACTTCATTGCCAGATATTACAAGAATTCGGGCAGCAAGGTAGGAAAAGTGATTTATCTATGACAACAACAAATTCCCAAGACTTAACGACCTACAGAAACTGCGCACAGACGCTACGTTAACTTCCTGGCTCAGAGCAGCGATACCTTATGCAAGGTCTGAAGGATTTGACATACAGTAAGGAACAACACCGACTCATAGGACCGTCGCCGATCGGGAGGCGGTGTCGGGTCACTTATATTGACCGTAGGCCTCTTGTTTGAAAATTGCCCTGATGCAATTTGGGGACTTTAGCGGTGAATGTTTTGCAAATCTCCTGAATTGCAACGTAATGTGGTTACCGATAGAAAAAAATGAGGTAAATCGAGCAATTTTTTGCTCCTATAGCTCATCACATGTATCTAAGTCAGGAAAACAGGAAACGACAGCAACACATATTTCTTAAGGCAAGAGCCAAACAAACACTGCTGAGGTTAATCAACAGACCAGCTAACCCGACCCTCCCTTACTAGAGGCGCGCTTTATGTCATTCTTTATTTTATTCGCCGACATCTCCTGTGACCTTTTTTGCACGACGGTGTGGACTTTGGATAGCATTTAATGTGGCCCATCATCCTGCTGATTGCTCCCCCCGCCTGAATGGCAAAAACTTGTGCTATGCGCATGCTGGGAAATCATCCAGCAATAAACGCGAAATAAATCCGCCTTTTTATCGAGCTGAGTGCCAAAGTCGGAATAGAAAACCAGAAAACCATGCTTTTCATCCTAATAACATTTGGCTTTCGTAATCAAGGTCTCGCATTATTTCAGAATACTAACTTGGTCCTCTGACGCCATCGTAAGTTGACATACCTGCAATCGCATTGTTGACTAGTCAATATTTTTGATAGGCTTATAAATAAAAAAACAAGTAAGTCAGGTACGAAAAGCTCTCTAACCATTAAGATTTTATCGCCGGGTTCCACTTGGCCGTCTGCAGCACCACCGGGGGCCACATACGTGATGAAGACGCCGTCATCGTCGGGTCGGTACGGGTTGCCGCCGGCGTCTATGCCGCCCATGATATGGAAACCGAAGGTTGGGTTTTTCATCACGGTGACAGTGACCAATTCGGCCGCGGCGTCCGCTTCGCGCCAATTTCGCGACAGCTCACCCGTCAAACTGTGAAACCACAAAAATAGTCAGGATTTACAACACATCATGCACACCTGTGGAAACCTTCACAGAAGGCAACAGTTTTACGGGTAGGAGCTGTAAAACGTTAAAACCGGAGATTCTAATTCACCGCAGATAAGAAACATACATAAAACCTACGAAAATAGAACGTTTGCTGAGCAAATGTCTAAAGAAGAGTGCATCCAAAGGCGGTCTTTTTAGATTGCTGAGTACGTGGTTGGACAGACCGTAAGTACCATTTTTCAAACTCACCGAACTATTACATACATGAAAACCGTGGAAAACTTCTCAAAATACAGATCTCAGCTGCAGTGATTCGGCCACGTGACCAGAATGTCCCAGGAAAGTCTTGCTGGTCACACCCACGGACAAGGGGCCTAGAGGGCGACCAAAGACTAGGTGGCGTGATAACATCTCCGACCTGTCTCGGTCCCGACTTGGTGTGGAGCCAGCAGAATTACCAGAGGCTGCTGAAACCGTGAGGTACTTCGATTCCTCGGGTGAGTGACGTCGCGACGCTCTCCAGAGGAAAAGCGGGTGTGAAAGTGAATGTACGAAACATCGTAGAGATTATCTTTTACTTTCAGTTTTGGTTCAGTTGCCCATCTTGTGTTTCATGTAAATATGTGTGACTGCACAATAGTAAATCGTATAGTTTTCTTTTAGACTACAAGCAATGAACCAATTACAGCTGCAGTCGTCTCTCCCCGCATCCTGATCGCATGTTCTGTGCTCAGGATGCTTGAACTGACTGAACGGTCCACATTTTCATAAGAACCAGTTTTATCTGAGGGGCAATCATCCCAATCCATTTTTACCACAGTGCACCCACGTTCCGGTTTTTTCGCTGCACTGTCTGTTCAATTAAGCGACGGGGTTTGGACACCGGATGGGAAATGTTAAGAACTTAGAGAGCTGTGGAGCCGGAGAAGGTAACTGGAGACCGAGCCCAAGCAATTTTCGGTGATTGGAGCTGGACCCGAAACTAAGAACTTTTAGATTGAGCCGAAGCCGGAGCCTAAAATTTGGGTTCCGGTTCCCCAGCCCTATTTTGTGGGGCAAGCGTCGTGTACAAATAATACAGTAGTTTTCAGTTTTCAATAATAGGCTCGATTATTTTTGGAGCCGGAGCCAAAAACTTTTAGATGTTGAAGCTGGAGCCGAAGCTGGCGAGGAAAATGTTAGTTGCCTGGAGGCCAGAGTCGAAGCCTGAAATTTGAGTTCAGGCTCCACAGCCCTGTTTCTAAAGTCACAGCACAGGGCAGTACAAACCTTTGTTCACTGCCAGCAGACACGTCTTCATCCATGGCAGGGTGGTAGTTTTGGGGGTGCTGTCGTTCGTTGGGGTATCTGGCCGAGTGGTCGCGCTTGGAGCCGCGGTCCAAGTGGTGATGATGGCGGTGGTGGTCGATGGCACTGTGGCGGGGCTGGTGGTAGGCGACCCGGCCATCGTAAGGCTGGTGGTAATGGTAGTTGCTCGACGAGGACTTGTGGGACTGGCCTTGCTTGGAGCTGCTGCGAGCGGATTGCTGTTGGTGATAAGGACGGAAGGCGGACGCCACGCTGAGGAACATTTTCAGAAGCGTGAATATTTTTGTTGCACACTGGACTAGATGCGCGGATCAGAGCGCTTGTGATAACTTTTGAAACGTATCAAAAACTTTTCATTTCACGCAGAGACACAAAATTCACCTCGTTTCAGAAGGAAGTGGATGCTTTGGAATGCACAGACATGACAAATAAAAAAATGAAACGAGGCCATAACTATAGAGTCAAAAATGAAAAGATCACACAAAAGCGATAATGAAATAGAATTTACGAGTGACCAGCGCAGTTGCTCCTTCACTTTAATGTGCAACGGTAGTCTTGTAACTAATTTCAGGGCCGGTGTTTTGGCATTTATCTCGAATCAGAACTTTTATCATGCTAAATAAGCTCACAGGTAAAGTATCGCTTTACCTTGGACTCGCAATCAACGTATTTACCGAACTTAAAACAGCAAACAACCATGGTGATCTACGTGGATCAGTAACCAATGACTGTTTCCACGAAAACACATGAAATCTCGTTCTGGTAACTGCGTTGAGAGAATGAAGTCTAAAAAGCGCGGAAAAAATTCTGAACGTCCCGTAAAAAATACCCGCTTCATCGTAATTTTTCCATCACGATATCAATCAATCAAACAATACGGAACGGAACGCCTTTCTCACCTTTCGTCCTCTCTGTCTCCGTAGTTCCTCTGCAGCGAGGGAGACAGAGGACTGAGCGTTTGATCGTACTCGCCACGGTAAACGTGCGGCGCCGACGGCGCATAGTAAGCGTCGTGGAGCATCTTCCTCTCAGCCAGAAGCACGTAATCGTCATGCTGCGGGTACCGGTCACGCTGCTTGTGGACGGCGTGGTCGCGCGGCGGAACCTTCGGCGCCCTCGTTTTGCTCGGCGCCGGAATAACGCCGTAGGCGCTATGCGGTTCGGGATAGTACTGGTGTTGCTTTCTCGATTCGCGCCGATTCTGTTGGCGATAGTCGACTGGCTCGTACGGATACGGGGCTCTCGTCACCGACGGATTACGTTGCGACGGCTGGTGGTAGAGCAAGTGGGCGTGGGGGTTGCCTGGGTACGGCTGCGGGAGCTGGTGCAGTCTTTGTTCGACGACCGAATCGTGCGAGTTGGAACCCCGCATGGCTGGGGCTGTCGGGGCGGAAAGTTCGTACGGTCTCTCCACCCTTAAAAACACCGCATATTTTGAGTAAAAGTGTGTAGTATGTTTGACAACCACATCAACACTGAGGGACAACCGCGTTTAAGCGCTCGCCAAATTTCGGCAGCTGCTTTCCAACAAAATTATATCACGAAGAGAGGTGTACGTTTTGAAGTTAAACTAAAGTAATTCCCATTACGCAGGAAAATAGCTGCACTGTTAGATACCACAAAGCTGACTCAACTTTTCGTACTTATCAGGTTAGCCCCAATAAGTTTTTAAAAAGACCTGTTTATCTTTCTTACCAATCAAAAAGGCGTGCGATGTGACCGTCCAAGCTAACCAGCCGGAGAAAAACTTCACACAAGATTTATTTGCACAACACACACTCATATACAACATACTTGGCATTCAGAATGGACTCGTGGGACCCAGTAGATCTTATCGGATACTGAGGTTGGGCTTCCGCTTGCTCGATATGGCCCGCCATCGTGCTCGACCTGGAATGCTTCTTCGTTCTTCCAGACGCGCGGAGTTGGTCAACATAATCAATGTTGACGTAGTCGTTATAATTGTGCCTGGTGTTGGCCAAGGGCGGGGCGACCCTCCGCAGCATGTGGTCTTCGTAGCTGGGGGGAGCAGCACCCGGCATTGGTCGGGGTTTCTGCGAGACATAAGGCTGTTTGTGCTACGTCGAAATGTGAAATTGACTGAAAATTTCAGTAAGATTTTAAGCATTTGAATTTGAGCACCCAAAATTCTTCGGATTGCAAAAATATGCGATAGTTCGTGTGAACATTACCCGTGCCAGCTGCCTATATTTACGCCAGTAATAACCAACATTCAAGGAGTTGCACAGCTTACCATTTAGTGATTCGCAACCTTTCTAACCTCTGGGCCCTCTTTGCCGATAATTTATTTCAGAGTCCACAGTAACATGTGACGGCAAAAAAAACAACGCAAAGAACACATGTGATTTACTTTCAATGCGAAACCTGAGCTTGCAAGTCGAGCCTTGATAGTAAATTAAGCTTACACGCCAAGTAGCATTCAGAGTGTCAGTTTTAACTTTAAAGACTGTTTCGTTCTATAAGGTGTACGACAAACTTATGAAAGTTTCGCGGTCCACTGGTTCAGAAGCGCTGGCTTGCATACGTTGGAAGGGTCGTGCTGCGCCATCCACTAAAGTCACTAAAAATTTAACTGAAAATTGGTTTGCTTCTTGATTGTCGAACGACACAAATACGGCAGTAAAACATCACGATCGACTTTGATTGCAAACGAACTGCGGCTGTTTCATACGCTTTCTTTCCAGTTACGGACGTGCAAGCTCCACAAACGACCTCATTACCTGGACAACCACCGGCGATTCATCATGTTTCAACCAATCATCGCTCTCTGATGCTTGCGGCAGAAAGTGACTGGTAGTGGGCATGTCCATTGCGCTCTTCGGCCGAACGATCACCTCGTTGGTCATGTTAGGCGTCGACTCGGGCCCTGGCGTTCGCGTGCGCAGAAAGCGACCGGACGAGCGCCGTCCGCCTTGCCGGGCGTGTTCCGAACCAGTGGAGCGAACAAATTCCTTGTACTCGTCTGCCAAGGAGTGGCGTTTCGCTGCCGCGCCACGATCGGCAACGTCTGGGGCGGTCACGGAACGGGGAAAGTTTCGACGTTGCTCTGCCTCGTTTCTACCGCCAGCTTCGGCAGTTTTCGGCAAAGAGCGGCGCTTTTCGGATCCCCGCACGAAGCTCTTGTTATTACGATTTGTTTCGGGAGGAACCGACGAAGACGCTGACGACACTGAGGCAGTGTAGCCCGAGTCGTGCGCGTAAGCACCGTGGTTTGGCCACTGGGCTACGCGGGGTTCCGACTGGTGATAGCCGACCGGCTGACCCCGCATCGAAGTGGGGTCCTGCTTCTCGCTTTTCTTGCGCTGGATGTGACGCAGCAGCTGATCCTTCCAGTCAGGCGGCAAAGCAGGCCTCTGTGCCCCCGGGTTGAAGGTCATGGACCGCGTTGTCTGCGGTTGTGCCGGCAACATACCCACATGCTGGTCGTCCTGAGTGCCATAGCGCAGAGCCCGAGGACCTTGCTTCCAACCGTAGGGCATGAAGCTGTGCTCGCGGCTAGAAGTCGAGCCGTCGAGAAACAACTGTCCGAGTTGCTCTTCCAAGCTTTTCTTCGGTTCCGCTTCCGCTTCATCGTCTTTCGGCTCCGGGTCGAAACCTCCCTGACTTCGGACCGAACTTCGGTGGACCGAACCGCGCCGAAACGGTCGCGAATTTACCGAACCGGGCCGGGACCGCGCCGAACCGCTCACCGGTGACGACTGAGCGGCGGGGGAGTCCAAGTGCGGCGTGCTCAGTTTTTCTTTGAGGCGCTCGTGGACAGGCTGCTGTGATTTGGACAGATGATGATCCCTCTTGCGAACTCCGCTTCGACCTTCCGCCGCCCATGTGTCTTCGGCGGTCAGCTGCTCGAACGGGGTCATGTCCGCGTGCGGCGAAAGCGCTCGGGGAACTGGGGAGGTGATCCGTGGAATACTCGTGATTGACGAGATGCTGGCGCGGGAGGAGCGGCCGGTTGACGCCAGCGGGGCTTTCTGCTGCATCATTTTCTCGAGTTTGTCGCGAAAGTGCTTGTGCTTGGTGGCGGCGAGCGCCTCCTCAAACTTCGACTTGCGCTGGTGGCTGGACTGCCGGCGCAGCGAAAGCTGCTCCCACTGGCGATCGAAATCCGCCAATTCGTCGAGAAGCTGACTGTCGCGGGAAACAGCGCTTGCGTCGGGTGGCTTGGCCGGCGCAGGGACATCATCGGCAGTCGACGCGGATGCAGAAGGTTCCGCAGGCGCGGGTTGCGATTTCGAATCGCGCCGATCCTTGAGATGGGGATCTGCGACGGCGTTGCTCTGGTTAGCGGCGACTGGTGCTTTTGCTTTAACAGGTGGAGGTGGTGGTTTTCTTTCCTTTTCCGGTTCGACGGAACCAGCTGCAGCCGGCTGGTTAGCAGGTTTAGCGGGTGAAGCGCTCACCGCGCCGATTTCTACTGACGGCCGCCTGGGTGCGGAATAACCACTTTCGAAAAACTTCTCGAACCTTTTGATATTGTCCGATACTTTGCCATTGTTCGGCAGCAGTTTCTGTGCAGGCTGTTTACCTATTTGCGCGAGCGAGTGGCAGTCGCTGCTGTAAGTCACAGTGGTGGTTTCGACAGGGGCGAACTTCACACCGGTCTTCTTGTTTGCTTCGCTGCAGCCAGATGCGATCATGCGACTTGAAACAGCGGAACGGGTTTGCGAAGAAACCTCGCCAGCAACTGTCTTGGCAGGTTGTGGAAAGTCGTTCTGCTTGCCGGTGCCAACAATAGCCATCCAACCGTGGTTGTTGTTGAGTCGCAGAGCCTTCTGGTCGAGCGGATGCGAATGAATGCCAGGCCGATGATTGTGATGCTGGGCCTTGCCGGGCGGCAACCCGAAATCGGTGCCATCCTCGTGAGCGTCCGGAATCGATTCCTGGCTCTCGACGTCGTTTCCGACACCGGAATCGCCGGATGTGACAGAGGAAGACTTGCCTTCGACCAAGAAGTCAGGCGACAAAGCGAAATTATCGCCGCCCGATCCCGATTCTGGTTTCGATGAGGTTGCAGGCTTGACAAATTCAGCACCATCCCCCATCTTTCGGTCACTTTGCTGGCCTGGGCCTGCAGCAGTGCTTCCGCTTTGGCCCCTGTGATCCTCGTCCATGAAGGGTATGCTTCCTAACTCCATAGCGCCAGGTCTAGACTTAAGCACATCAGGGTTGTTCTTCGCTTCCATTTTGCTGTTTTGAGCCCCAGAGCTGAGAGCCGGGGCTGTGTTCGTTGAAGCATTACACTTGGAAGCAGCCGGCACGGCGGCGCTGTTTGCTTTTTCCGGCTCCGCATCCCGTTGCTTGTTTGCCGGAAGCTCATCGGACGCGTTGCGAGATTTACGGCGTTCGGAGGTCGCTTCCTGTTGCTTTCCTTCGGCGATTTCACCGTCACCCGGCAACGCCTTGCTGACTTCGTCGGCATTGTCGGAAGTTGCGTTGTCCGCGTTGCTAGCGTGACGCGACAACGGGCTCGCAATCACCACGCCGGGCGTGGGTTTTGCAAAGGCCTGCTCGGCGACAGCGTCATCGGCGCCCTTAGCCACAAGCGACGATATAGCAGGAAGATGGGAATGCGACGTCCACGCACGAATTCCTCGAGCCCCGCCAGATGGCAGGCTCTCCTCGTCAGAGGACGCCTCGCCCGCGTCAGCATGTGGGCCACCCAGGCTGCCTTTCTCCTCTTTAGGGCTGTCGGCGGGTTTTTTCTTGTCTTCTGCCTGCTCCTCTGGCGATCGGACGCGCAGGACATTCGCTGTTTTCACGACTGGCTTGTCTTCGTTGTAATGAGGGGTTTCGGGCGACTGCGCGCGGACCGACAAACCCGTGTTCTCGATTTCGTTCGAGACGTCGACAGCGAAATCGTCGCGCTCCGCTGCCCGTAGACCTGCCAAGCAAAAAAGCAACTTGCGAGCGCTTCCTGGCAGGTGCGATTGCGGTTTAACGCTTCCCTGCAGGCGAGTTATGCGAATTCAGGATAGCGGAATACGTGGCTCAAAAAACGTTGTGTATATCCGTAACTTTCCGGCCTTTAACTGCGCATAAAGAATGCTGATAGCCACATGAAAGAATCGTGCAAAAAAAAGGTATAGAAAACTTTGATATTGAATGGTCGAAATCACTGCCACGACTAGATTTAGCCAAAGCATATGGACGGGATCATACACGTGAACTACACATTTGCAATAAAATAAGGCGCAATACCTGTTAGCTTCGGCGTCTCGTCCTCTTTGGGCTCAGGCACATCAACTGGGGCAGTGTTAAATCTGAAATAAAGTTGAAGCATCAATGCAAAGACTGCGACACAGCATAAACCGAAGTTGTTCCGAACGTCTAAGCCAAGTACCGTAAGCTGCCTTATCCACGACCACTCAGCGAAAATTTGACAGAGGTGATCAAGATTTTCCGGCTGCTTACCGGTGTGTAACCCCGCTCGTTACTTGCCTCGGATTAGCTTTGAAAAAAATCAAAAGCTTCCTTTCCGGCTCAGAAGGGTTTTAGCGCAGCACTAATCTTTACTTCAAACTGTTGGTTGGGTTACGAGCATCAACAAACAATGTATTTAAACATGGCTGAAGCATCTTCGTCACTGTTGTTCACTGTCTTGTTATGACTGCGCAAAGCATATTTTCATCTGGCATATAGTCATCCACGCCAAAAAACAAGGTCTCCAGATCTGCTTTTTCGGTCATTTTTCGTTCATAGACCGAAATGTTTCTGAAATGACCGAGAAAAAGTAAGCCATTCCGGTCAGAATGTCTGAAAATACAGGCTAAAAAACACTGTTATGGCGAGTTTGAATACAACTGTGACACAAATGACCGGAATGTTGCAGTGACCAAAATGTCTCAGCAAAAAATGACCGAAATGTCTCAGTGAAAAAAAAAAAGCTCCAGATAGGAAAAATTAACTGTTAACTAACAAATACACCCTAATAATAAAACATACCGGTGTGAACTAAGAACACCATACTCGTCTAACTAGCAGAAGAAAAATATTACTTTTCACAACTTTCGNTGAGGTCATCTTCCACCTTGTCCATGTCATCTTTCAAAACGTCGGTGCTGTAAGTTGTGGCTTCCAAGTTGAAAACGACGTGAGTNTGACCGCGNGGACGCTGCGCGTAACGAACGGGATCGTCGTCATCGGCCGCGTCATCCGCGTAGCTGTCGTCATCATCCAGAATGCTCAGCAACTTGGTGGGCCTGTTGGAGCCTAAATGCAAAAGTAGACTTCCGTATAAAGTGACGCAGAACGAACGACAAAACTGTGCAAAAGTCTCAACGAACATACGTGGGGTAGAGTAGGGAAAAATTTTCAGCGACAGTCCGCTGCAAGTGGGGTCTGGGTCACAAAAAAACCCTCGGGCCTGAACTAACAGCGATCAAACCATTCAGATATTTTGATTCATCCGTAACGGCCAATCGCTTTGAAGTTTTTCTTTGAACGGGACCCGTGAAGTTAAACACGCCTCATCGCATTGCGGAAAAGCCACAGAAAAAACTTCATCGCCAAACGTTTCAAATGGCGCACGTCCGCGCGGCGACAAAAACACACGGAGCGAAACAAGCCTTGGCAAACTTCGGCCGGTTACCTTTATCTTTCTGAGGGAAAAGAATATTGGTGAGAATTCGCTGCCCGGTCTCTTCGTTCACCTCGGCCAGCAGAGGAACTTTCGGCTTTGATTGATTGGGGGTGATCCAGAGCGCGTCAATCTGTGTCAACCGGATCATGCTGACCGGCAGGTGGGGCAAGCTGGACAAAAAATAAATCGGTCGTGCCGCGTTATTGTTCGTTCGCGTGTGTCCGTGAGATATTTTTACGAATGTGCGGGTATGTTGTTATGATCGGTATTTAGCCAAACCACTGTATAACCAGGGATAGAGTTTGCAAATTACTTGAGAAAAACTCTTTTAACTTGTGCGCACTAAAATACATGCGTTTTCACGCAATGTTGTGAAATTTTGTTGCCCTCAAGTAAATAGGAATTGGTAAAATTTAGTAACTATGTCGTGCTTTTGTTCGGCTTCGTCATAACCTGGTTTTTTTGTGACTTAGCTCTTAAGCATTCCTGCACCAAAGAAGCATTTTCGTTCTAACATAGCTATACAACCAACAGTGTTGCAATACAGCCTCGCAAAAATAAAAGATCGCTCATTCAAAGTAACCCAGTCTAAACATCAGCGTCGAGTCGCCATCGAGCAAAAGTTCGGTCGCCAACAGAACACGACTGCTGCTGGAGCAGCACAGGCGGTGCTTATGCAACGAAGAAAATATTTACAAACTGCAGCGACCGATAAAATCGATCAACTCATAAGGTCACTGGAGCAGCAACTGCAGCATTTGCACCTCATACACGCGGGGTGATGGAGCTATAAAACCGGGTTTTTTAAAAGTGTGACAACCATCATAGTCCACGTATGCATTTCACTGCCCATACACTTTTAAGTTTCTGCAGTTGAGAATGCAGGCCACGAAGTGAGGATCGGCAAATGCATTCATATCGGTCAGGATTTGTTTCTCGCTAGTTGGGTTCCTGATAACGAACTTACAAGCGCCATAGAAGATAGTGTTACGCAAATTCTTTTTGGGAAAAACGCAATTTGCGGAACTGCGCATCGTGTTACGTTGCACGCAGCAACGTCGTGCAACGTCATTCTGACGATGCGTCAAGGGTAGAAAGTGCAATCGGCGCATTGCTACGGTTGTATGTGGCAAGCCAGGCGGGCTGCAACCAGCTGATATTTTCGGCGGGGGCAAAATGATTATAACCTGCTGTTGTACCTCATGACTAAACACGTTTCTGTAAATTTCGGGGGGGCAATTGCCTGGTTGCTCCCTCTGGTTGCGGCCCTGTGGCAAGCAATACTCAACAGACCACACAATCAAAACGCCGCATCGTATTTTCGCACTGAAATGGTGATATATACAGCATGTCCAGACTGGTAGACGTCAAAGGGTCATAAAATAATGGACAAAAACTGGTTGCGCACCATGTCGATGGATCAGCTATATCCAATGTCGCCATCACTTTCAGGTTTATTTAGAAATCAATGCTGAGTTCACGGACATGGCGAACTAAAAACGTCGTCGTGTTTGCGTGTGTTTCGATGCACCGTCAACAACGCCAAGCACTGTAGTAAAAACATTTTCCAAGAAGTGAAAGCACGGTCGCAACAAATGTAAAAACCCTCTGAGTGGCAGCAACATCTTCTTCCTCATATACGCGACAAAAAAGGAAACGCGAGCAACATTTTTCAAAAAAAGCAAAACCAACCGGTTTTGGCAGATGTTGAGGACGCGCAAGTTGACCAAGTTTCCGACTGAAGCCGGGAGCCGGCTAATCTGGTTGCCACTGATTTGCAGGATTTTTAGCGCTGTGCATGAACCGATCTCGTCCGGAATGGAGGTTAGGTTGTTGTCGTCGAGGAGCAACGTCTGGAGCGAACTGCGAATCGAGAGTTCGTCTGATAAACACTAAAATACACAACTCGTGAAATTAGTAATCGAACAAAGACCAAAAAAACAACGTATGACCTGAACCGAAAAAGATAAGTTGTAGGTACGATGTAGGTTTGCTTGAAGAAAAAGAACCGCATCAAAGATGTTCTTAATATTGAAATGTCAATTGTTTGGACAGGATATGATTGTTATAGCTATAAATGCGGTACTTATGTAACTTTTATGATAAGCGGATTCCAAGAGCATGTTTTTAATGGACTGTGGATGTCATTTTGCTGACTTACAATAGATAAAACATGGCTTTTCGTGCACGGCAAAACATATTTTGACATGCTTAGACTTCCGCTTGACACCAGTTTGATAATTTTGTATCGAACGGCTTACATAACTACAACACGCTGCCCTAACTATAGTCCAAATGCATGTGAATTTGTTTCCGCTAAGACATTCATTAGCTGGTCGCATGTCTGCTTCATACAAGCATAATCTAAATTTGTTGCGAAACATAATTCGCACGTGACAGTGAGTGTTTCGTTGTATTACCTGAAAAGGTATACTCAGGTAAGCTGCAAAACTTGATGCCATTAATATTGCATCGATTACCCCATCGCGACACGTACAACAGCGTATCGCTCACAAAGGTGTAATAGGCGGTGGAACTGAATACAATTAAAAGGTAATGAGCCCCGCAGTGCTCGCCGTTTAAAACCAATGATGCGTTTTAACAACGAACATTGGAAAAATTATTAGACAGTGTTCACTGGCCAAACAGTTATTCAGCACGATCCAGCCCTAACGCAATCTCTTTCTCAGTTTCTAAGAACAATAAAAGGACGAGTTCTTACCGCAGGGATCCAATTGATGACGGCACCGTTTCCATCTTGTTGTGAGAGAGGACAAGTTCCTCCAGTGCGCCAAGCTTTCCGATGCTGTGCGGAACTGCGGTCAGCTGATTCGACTCCAGGTTGAGGACCGCCAGCTGTTCGAGAAATCCTGTCCAAACACATTCAACACCGCTGTCATCGTACCGATCAACTCTCCAGGGAGGCGCACTAATCGAACTATCGATTGCCTTTAATGAAGTGGTCGCACGCTCTAACTGCGGTCTTTTACTGTTAGCCGCATTTGTGGCAAAATCGCCCGCGCCCCGCGAGCGGAGCGGAGTCTTCGTGTTACGCCTGAGCACTCGCACACAATTTGCTTCTCGCGCTGGGCCGGACGTAAAAGCTACCTACTGACAATGGCAAAAGATAAGCTGTGATTTTCGCGAGATTTGTCTGGTGGCGACAGGGTAATCCGATTTCTCGCTTGGCGTTCACTGCAGAAACTTTGAAGGCCGTGTTCTGTTTCACAGATAGTGACGTTCAAGGGGAGAATCTGAGAAGTTAGCAGCACGAAACTGAGCCAGGATTGTCCACAATCACCAGGGTCACACCTCCGAAAAATCTTGACCTTAGCTTTCACCTGCCTCCTTCAACCGCCCGCCAAAGCCGTAAAGTTTATTTACACAACCTCGCTACTCTCTGTAGCTTGCATCCGTGGTTTTGCTGTCCTCGCGCAGGAATGCGCTGCGAATGGCACAGCGGCATCGCCACAAACAGATCGTCAGCCAACGTTGAGCATTGCGTTGCAGAGGTCAGCACCGATCCATTTTCGCAATTTACGACCAACATTGGGGATTAACGGCGCAATCCTCTGAAAGGAGGCCTAGCATGTAGCGAAGTGCGTTGTGGCCACCGTTTGACAGCAGCGGCTTTGATAAATGATCTTCGCCGAAACGCAAGGAACAATCAATATACTCGTTGAACAAACAGATCTTTGCAGCACTTGAGTAGAACGCCAGAGCGCAGCAAAGGGACGGTTGTTGTTCTGACCAGCTAGTATAGGCTTTTTCAAGTTGAAAGCTTGTATAGAAAGTTTGTATAGAAAGTTTGTTCATTGTGCAGAGGATAAAAGCTGCATTTAAAGTGCCTTTTTCATGCGTTAATCAATGTGCACGCATGTGTATGGGGACGTTTTCACCGGAGACTCAAGCCATTTGCTGTAAGAACATATTTTTGTAATACCAACCTACTTCGTAGAAAGTGTTATGTGCACCGTCTGAATCTGGTGGAATTAAAAAAAAACTGAAGAGCACAAATAGGTCATTCTCTTCTTTCCAGCCGCAGCAAAATAAAACAACATCAGTTCTTCCTCATTTTACAAGCATCACCCATGATTTCTCGTGGGTATTCACAGCGTGTTGTGCAGTAAAACTTGCAGTTGTACGCTTCACATGAGTAGGATTTTCTGCCTTGTTCACATTACAAAGGTTATGGTAGCCAGGATGGAGTTTCATTTTGTTTGGGTTTACGCTTTCTCCGTCTAGCTCAGTTCCTTGCGGAACTGGTGAGCCCCAACGAGGGAAACCGGTTTCGACCCAGCAGCCCTGCGCAACTGTGTGGATCATCCTGCAAACATCCCTTTCAGGCTGCACCGTTTATTATCCCGGTTCACACGGCCTCATTTCATCCACCGTGATGCGTTTTGTTGTCAGTTCCTCGAGGGATACCNGACACGATAACCGCTCTGCTTTTNTTCCGTGTTCCAGCCGATTCTTTATTTTGGAAATGTAAATACATTATCCTCGCTACAAGTGCCACAACATCACTAAATAATCNAGCAGAAGGAAAGTCTGTTGGAACTCGGAAGACAAAAATTTTTACCTGAAACTGGTTTAAGGCAAAACTGAAGTTTAAAATCCCTTTGTGGAAGAATACAACAAAATGCAGTTAGTTGGTCACTTATCGCGAACAGGTGTACAACGCTGATTTGCGTCGCTGCAGTTTAGTGTCGTCATGTATAACAAACGCGCGATCAAAGGAAAGTTGACTCACAAACAGTTCAAATAAATGTTCTTTTTCTTCAACAACTCCAGCATTCCTTGTCGCCTAAACTAACGAACTGCGATTTAAGTTTGGAAAAAAGGCAAATACATGCTTTACTTGGCAATGAACACAGCAATAACTAATTTTCTTATAATTTACTAAATGAAGCACAGGAAATAAACAAAATAGCCAAAAAAAAATAACTCAACATCGCTGGCATAACAAAACCTTAACCTTACAACGTCTAGTCAGGTGGTTGAGGAGCCTGATAAAGAATTTGAAGCACACGAGGCCTGTTCTTTCTAATGAATTCGTTGTTCTACTCGGCAAGACCAGCCTGCTATTTGTAAAACACAACTAAACTCATTGTTATCTAAAGTTTAGTTTGACCTAAACCATTCTTTAAAAACTTTATATTTCCGTATCGAGTTGTAGAAATATTGCTATTTCCGTCCGTACCGCCTACACGCCACAACAAAGCGACCCAGTTTTCAGTCTCGCGCGGTAAAAACTAGCAATTCCGAAAACACTAGCACTGCAGCTCACCAATGCTGTCGGGTAANAACTTCAGGCTGTTTTCACCAAGCAGGAGGTCAGTCAGATGTTCAAGAGATCCTATTTGACTTGGAACGTTCTCGAGAAAGTTGCGACTCAAGTCCAAATAGTTCAGTTGGCTCAGTTCGCCGATACTCAGGGGCACGTTACTGAGTTCGTTGCAGTCAAGCCACAACTCAGTGAGGCTGCTCATCTCGCTGAGCACATCAGGCTGCAGAAGCGTAATAATAAACACATTAGACACGGGAAATGCTGGAAACATTCAGGCAAGCCAAACAATTTGAAACATGCGACCGAATAACACGAAAAAGGCACGGGAGTTTTAGCATAAACAACTTAGACAGGGACCACAACCTCCACTTGGATCAGTAGTTGGGAAGACCACACTGTGATGACAATACCTGTACGATGTTTAACTTTATCGGCCAATAGCGATGCTACGATACCTGGACATCAACACGACATACACCAAAACCGAAAGCAGGTAGCTTAAAATAATATTCAACTCGCATTCAGTCTAACCAACACAGCTGGGAGGTGTATGAATTAACCACGAGCTAGCTTTTTCTTATCAAGAAACAACACCTTCAGCCAACAACTTAATTTCCTTCAAAATAAAAACAACTTTCAGCATCGTGCCCAGGTTTCACGACACATGAACAGAAAATCATATTTTATGGAAGAATGAGCAGATCAACGCATTTCAAACAGCAGTCAACGAAATTCACGACATCCGCATGTTGATCATGGCGCCTTCCCTTTGGAAAGTTTCCTCTTACAAAATAAAGCGATACAACTGGGGATGCTTTTATCGACAAAAACTCTTAAGATCGTGCAAATGCCATGAAATGTTTACATCGTTTAGCTACTACACAAAGGTTACCTCTGTACACATCACAAGTAAGCGAAAAAAATCATCTCATGTATGTCTGGTAGCGATTGGAATCAACTGAACAAGACTTTCAAAAAATTGTTTCACCAGACAAAGCCACTCCCTGTCGCAGTGTCAAGTGATTATCTGCAGTTTTGCCGAAACGCATGCTCCAAATACCCACAATTCTTGCCAATATCAGCGCAAAAACATATCGCCAATTTCGACCTCCAAAACGAGATGCTTTTTTAAATGTTCCTGGACACAAGCATACATTTAATCAAAATTGTAAGTTTGCCAGTCTGGCATGATGGGCTGCTTTTCTCTTGCACATATGGAACTTATAAAACTATGCACTCCACCTTTTGGTCGAATGGTAACCCAATTATTTGATCGATTCGACAGCATTCAGTTTTATCAGGTGTACATGACAACAAACATTCGTCCAGTTGTTCACCAATTTTCTTCGACCAGTGATAATGACGATTGATAACGAATTGCGACGCATCGGAACAAGAACAAAATAAAGCGATCGACATGGTAACCCAGGTAGAAAGAAACAAGAAAATGAAAACTAACTATTTACTGTACAACTGAAGCAGTAGCGCCAAATTTGAGTTAGGCCAACAACTTACTAAACCGGAAAATTACAGCACGTGGTTGCCTTCGCGGACGTAACAGTTGACAAACTCCCTACGCAAGATTTACTGATAGTTTGATGTTCCGAAGCGAAAGCGCACCCATCTCTGTTAAGTGGGTGCGGATGGACGGGTCTCCGACAGCAAATAGATGACATAGTTTGTTCCGTTCAAGCCACATACCCAATCTTGGAAAAGGTTGCCTCCGAGATCAAGCCTGGAAAGGAGGGTGAGACGCCTCATGGACTTGGGGAGCGTTTGTAGCTGATTGTCTCGAAGTTCCAGCACCTCGAGCTGCGACATGCGACCGAAGTTGGCTGGGAGGAACTCGAAGAAGCAATCGTTCATGTACAACTCCTTCAGGCTCATGAGCTGCGTGAAGCCCTCCGATAACCTACATCAATATCAAACGCAATGACTGCGAGTGGAAAAATGGTTTTGGTCATGACAGCCGCAAGAACGACCGCAGCCAAAGTTGTCAAACCTGAAAGTGACGACGACGTATTTTGCGACAAATACATCGAGACCAAACCACTCACAAACTTGATTCGTTGTGCGTCTTCTGCCATTGAAGAAAAGTCAACTTTAATTTACTGTGGAGACCACGAGCCAAATTCTCGTTAGCAACTGCAGCAGCACCATCGTTTCAAACCGGATAAAAATTCTTTTCAATCAAAAATTAAGCTGCCAGTAAATCGATCGAATTAATAATATTTATTAATAGTGCTTTACCGTAAGCAGGAACTAACTTCAGGAATGAACGCTTTTCGTTCCGTCTAACCATCACACGCACCGCCTTGCACTGACGCGTAGCTTTATATCCAAACAGGTGCAACACCCTGAATCCTTTTCATTGCAGTTTATCACTTGCAGTCAAAGGTCGGTTGCCTTGTTCACGCTCTGTTATCTCGATATTAACAAATTTATCAGATTTATACGAAGCATTAAGCACATCTAGTCGACTTGGCAGAATTTAAACAATCGGCCATTCGCTTTCAAGGATGTAGTTGATGGTATGTGATGCATAAATTTCAGCATGTCATTCTGGAAGTAGGTTGAGGTCATGCAACAGCATCGAATCCATCTATGCCTTGAGAAACAACATGTGCTCCAGAAAATGAGCGACATCAATTTTGGCTGTACAACTTGGACGGTTTAACGACTGTGTCAACGTTCTTTTACAGTGCTGAAGATGCGTTGTAAACACAGGAGTGTAGAAATGCAGCGAACTTAAACCAACACCTATTCAGAGTTATTATGTGCAGAGGCAATCTAGCTTCGCCTAACTAACAGAAGTCGAAATCCACAACTGACTCACTCGCAACTGCTCGCCGAGCTTTGAAAAAGGCTATTAAGAACAGGATTTCGAAAAACAGGAGCATGTTACTGCTTGCTATTCTCTCATTGGCAAGAACTCTGTTTTAAACAATTCAGTGTGTCAAAATTCGTTAGTTCCTAATCTAAATTATAAATTTGGCGACGGTCGCTTAACTTTATAGTTAGTTATACGACATGTAACTACTCTTCTTCAACTTTATATGTAAGTTCCACTTACTGAGTATGGGTAGCAATATTGTTCAAGCTGAAAGTGGAAAAAACGTTTCTCACAAACATCTACCTAACAGCTTGACAAAGTATGAACTTAAAAATTGTGCAGGTGGAACTTTAAAACAACGTTACAGGCCCGGTTTCACTGTCATGTGGTGATACCGAGTTCACAAGATTGGTACACACGGCCGTCTAATGGCACAGCTGTACGTTGGCCTGATATTCTGTCGAGACAGATATCGAATATCGATCAAATAAGGGATCAGACACGCTGACGTTTCGATAACTGGTGAAGCTCCGGTTTTTGACAGTTCTGCCTATTAGGAACCGCAAAAAAACACGACACGAAAAAGGCTTTGACGAAAATTTCTAGTACGAAAACGTGAAATATCAAGCGTACCTTTCTATCGGATTTACGCTAGCGTCCAGAACCTGTAGGTTTTTGCAACATCTTATGCATTCCGGAACAACATCAATCACTAGAAAAAAAAGATGAGATTCAAGCAAATAACAAACTATTGCTGCGTATCTCAATATCGCTGTCTTTANCGCAACGTGCACATATCAGGCAACTTATTTAGCCTGNTTACATGGCACATTTCATTGTGGCTTTTGGTCGATTGTGGCTTTCTATTTTCTGTGTCACGCTTGAGAAATCCACACCCTTAAGCGTGACTCAGAAAATAAAAGCCACAATCGACCAAAAACCACAGTTAGGCCACAATGAAATGTGCCATGTAAACAGGCTAATTGTGTTGAAACATAAAAACATGTGCCAAAAAAACAGTAAGTAAAATTGTATCTAAGTTATAATGAACTGATTATGTGAGCACCACATCAAACTCAACTCGTTTAAGTTCTAGAAAGTAACTCTACTTGGATTAACCTTACCACGACGCACCACACATGCAGATGATGGGAAATGGCCAGCAAAACTGTTTTGCTATTCGAACATTAAAACAAGGAAAAATAACGGTGTATGGTTTGTTTATTTTTCACTTGAAGTTCTTAAAGGTTAAATCGGCAGCTTCATGAACACAGCAAAAAAATACCAGGTACCAACATTGCGTTGGAAAGACAACGCAACACGCTGATAGGTCTGTAAAATCATATTGAAGCTCCTGGTGAAATAAGTTTTGTCCAACATCACTTTGCAACGTGACCAGTATCTGTTGACAGGGACATTTCTCCTCTAATGGGTGAAAAGCGGCCGACGGCTGTCTGCCGCATGACTAACAGTGATAGTATTGATTCTTTGAATGACCTCACTGCTCTGCTTCTCACCAGAGCAAATCTGGCGTTACGAAGTGTCAAGGAAGTGCCTCGTGTAGGTTTGCCCAGCGTTCCACGGCACAGTCCGCTGTGAATTTACATTATACAGCGACGTCGCAAACATGCGGGCTAGTCACGGTTTCCTCAGAACATTACTGAACAGCAAAAGCACGCGTTGAGGCATGACCCCAATTATGAAGTGTTGTTACAATTCGACGGAGAAAAATAATTAATCAAATGTTTGAAAAACCACATTCAAGAGCCTGTAATGAGCAGTTCAGAACTCATGCGAAGTTAACGACGCTTGTGTATTCACTGAAGGCGTTCTATCGGTTCAGATAAAGCGTTAAGATACCGCCTTTCGGAAACGATTTATTCATTCCAGGAGCAACAAAGAATAGTACTGTAATCGTTTTCACTAGGCTTACGGTTTAACACAAACTGATGCACTGATGCCAACGATGTTTCACAGGAAGATAAAAAACTAGCCTCAAAATTTTTTTGTTTAGACAAAAAAACATGAATGCGTCACACCGAGTCTACTGGAAGAAAATGACGAAAAGCTTTCGTCCAGCTGTCCAGTCCCAGACACGTAAAATCAGTACATCCAACATTATCTTGTATTGGACATTCATGAAAATTTCAGTAAAAAAGAGGAAATCAGACCTCGATACTCGCATCGAGATAACCCTAACCGTTTCATTCAACACTGACCTTTGGTTTGTAGGAGCCAAACATAGGGAAAGAAAAGTTCGCAGCATCGACAAAATGTGCCAAACGTGAGAAGCAGAAAATGCTAGAGCGATTTACAACACATGCATGCCATTTTTCTAACAGCGAAAGAACTGCACTATTTATAAATCCAAGCGCACGTAACAGGAATAAATTTGCCGCCTGAGACAGCAATGTCATCAGAAGCCTCCTGAACATTTTGAGCAGTAGTAACTTTTCCATGGACGCAAAAACTTCTGTCATTGCCACATGGTCTTTCCCTAATCAAACCCACCGTTTTTACTGACGTCCAGGTGTTGCAGATCGAGCAAGCTTGCGAGAGCGGGAGGCAAGACAGCTATGTCGTTGTCGCTCACCGACAAAAACTGCAAATTCCGGCATGCGAACAATTCCTGCAAAAGCAGATTTCATTGCCTTCACGCAGTTTGCGAAAAACGCAAGGCTGAAACTGATCGCCGCTGGCAGGCCATTGAAGGTCAAGCGCCTTGAAAGTGCATCACCGCCAAAGCGACAGCAACGGCTCAGCGCATTTTTGGCCTACTTGCCAAACAATTCAAGTCAACCATTTTATGACGCTGAAGAATATAAATTTTGGGACATAATTTTCACAACACAGCGTCTGACGCACCGTCGCGATTCATCGCGCCAATAGATTACTACCGTTTACGCTAAACTTTGTCATACTTGCGAGATTGTGAAAGGTAGAGGGTCAAGCCGAGTGCGTTCACGGAATGTTAGTTTGAAATGCTTTCAAAGCAGCTGCTCTTTTCTGTTTTGAAAACTGCGCCTTTGCGATGGAACGCAAACTGGAAGCAGCAAAATTGCTTGGGAATTGAAAGTTTTGCCAATCTTTCTGCGGTGTTGCCGGAAACGGAACGGGTTTCAAAAGTCAAATATATGCACGTTTTGTCTAACTATTCTAAAATTGTTCGCTTTTTATGTGTAAAAGACTAAAACCCGATCTTTTGCCCAATACCTCAGAAATTTGTACAAATTCTGCCAGACTATTTATTTCATTACTGTGGATGACTGCATTCACTAGTCAAAAAATGAATACAATAATAAAAAGCTCAAAGATTCCACAAATTTTTACAACAAATTTGAAATTTCCAAATCTTCTTTGATTTCCGTGCACTCTTAGCCATATTTTGCCCGAATTTACCCAAAAAACTAGTGCGCGCCAAAGCAATTTTTCTTCAAGCCCTACGGTCTACGGTAAGTACGTGACAGAGTAATATCAACATCAACATGTTGAAAGTAAAAATACAAACGTTTGGAAGCTCAGTGATGGTGTTCGATTCCAAAAGCAGGGTGGTAAGTGTCTCGGCATAATCCCAAATGTCCGACGGCACTTCTTTCAAGTTCGAACTGCTGTAGTCAATGTCAACGATCAGTTCTTCGCGATCACTTGCCGAGCATTTGCATTGGCCTGTAGAACAAGAATTATGATAATTCTATTAGTTGGAGCGAGTGATAGACGTTATTAGTCTTGCTCAAAAATATTGAAGCAAACGTTAATTCAACTTCTAGGGATGCAGACAAAATTGTGAGAAAAGAGGCGTTGTTGCCCATAATGTTAACGAAACTAATTGGCACGAAATCAACAGCGGGCGCTTGCACGATTCGGAAACGCTGAAACCGGTCTAGCAAAACCTACGATCTTGATATGTAGGCAGCCACTATAACCGCGATAGACAACCTGAAATTCTACCTNCAGCCAAATTTTAACGTGGATCTCTCTACAGGTGGGTTGCTCTTCAATAATNAAACCTGATGTTGGCTTGCGGTTTGTATTCCCACACTCTAGTCTTTACCTTGAGCATAGCAGCACAATTTGATTACGATTTCGTCTCCACAAATTTGTGGTATCGAAGGTTTTTCCAGACTCCTGAGGTGTTTGCTAAGCAAATGTTTCTCAACAAAAAGACATTTTTTCCCGTATTAACTCTGGGAAAGACTTCAAAAATAAACACTTGAAACTTCTCTTTGCAACAAAGCATCTGAAAGAAAGTGGCGTAGTCATACTATCGGTTTTAAATTCGTCGGTGGCAGTTTCATCTGGCAGCTAGTTTTCTTCCTATCTTTGACACTGGGTTAAGCAAAATAAGCTAGTCAAGCCCTTGCCGTTAACTCAACTGTACAATCGATGAGACTATCGGAGGCAGCTGTTGGCATTGGCAATATCCTTATTCAAGCGCGAAATTAATTAAAGGCAATGCAATAAAAGTGATTTTTACTGTTTCTCGGTGAGCTCGATGAAACGTAAGTGTTGCATATTGTTTGGTTGATCAATCGTAAATCCAGCTGAATGCTATCGCTACCTACAACTAAATTCTTTTTCTAAGTCTGAGTTGTTTTGTGTAGCTGTTTTTGTGAGTTTTTGGTCTCAGACCTACCCATCTTTCAAATTCCATTTCGGCAAGTTCAGATGCTTTTACAACTAAAGCAAAGCAAATGCACACTTTTCACTGTCAACGACATTGATACGTATCAGTTTTGCGTCACCCTTTCCTTCAAAAGCAAAGTCAGTGGCCTTGGCGTGGTCGTTGATTGACGAAAGAATTCCGGAAACACAAAGGGCAAAGGCTACATTATGGTTTTACAGCAAGCCTTCAAAGAACCACCTAGGTCTTTGGTCGATTACGCACAACTATGATTGGTATCAGGCGGTATCTCGCACGGCAAGATTTAGCTGCCCATTGTACGGCAAGAGGAAAAATATCGCAAACTAAATGAACCAGCGTAAGCTGCACTGCATCCAACGTTGCCACTTCTGATTGATGTTTTGAGAAAAATTGCTGGTGTCTAATGTTTTGGCGAGAAATCTGATGTTTACTAGGCTGTTGTTGTTGGTTTTGTTTTCCACGTTTCCTCTTCTTTCAGGTTGAAAAGTTATATTCATCATTTATCAGCTTCTTTCATCAATCTCTCACCCTCAGTTGTGTTTGTTATCTTTCCAAACTCAAAAAGCTCCTTTCGCAACTTTGGGATGAACATTTTATGACACATGGCCGATTTCTCCATTTTCAGACGCAAACAAAAATTGGAAAGGCAAGCAATATATCCCCAAATCAAAAATAGCAAACTAAAGGGGACCACGGCAAATATGTTTAATGATGACATTTCGCTGTATTTTGGATTACAGAGGCTCATTGCGCTTTGTTATGTACAGTGAGACCTCGTTTATCCGCATTCCGGATTACTTTGTTTCGTCAAGTAATGTCCGGTTTAGCGAGGTACCGGATAATCGGAATCAAAAGTATATAAAGCGAAATTATTTCCAGAGCAAATGCCAACAATGTAAACAAAGGTGACGATGTGCATTACAGTAGAACTCACCTAAACGGACGCTCAAAGGTGAACTGAAGAAAACTGTATACTTGGACGGACTGTCAACTCAAGCAAATATGTTGACTGCATGTGGAACATGACTAAATGAAACACTCAGCTTTTTTGTTTATTAGCAGATCCGATCGATATACATAAGCTGGTATGCATTCAGAATGAGATTAAAGGCGAAAAGAGCTGTGCAACAGACCTAACTGCGTCCTGCAAGTTCTGCCAGTGTTACATTCGTTGCGCGTATAAAAGTGACTTTCACACTTCCACTATGATTTAATAAGCCACTAAATAACAGTTGGCGTAATCCGTTTTAGCTGTTTTTTTGCTATTGACTTGACATATCCGTTCTTAAATTTCCGTGCCGGAGTCGGACACTGAGGTTTCCGGATTGAGGGGTGAAATGCATTGGGAAAAATCCGTTCCTGCCAGTTTTGTGTCGGATGGCGGAGATTCCGCTTTTTCGGAGTTTGGATAAACGAGGTCTGACTGAGAATAGAAACACTTAGCTTATGAAACTGTAACGTACAAATCTGATGCTGAAGAAGGCAACAATCTGATGTTAGCGAGACTGACCCCAGTGGCAACACTGAATGCAGCACTTAAACCGAAGCAGATGTTGCAAGTGCTGTTTAAAGAAACTGTCAACATTTTGGCAAAAAACACACATGGTACCCACAGTCGAATTGAACTGTCCGTGTGTCGTGAACAATTTTGCACAATCTCTATTGAAAACAAAATACGTAGATCTATTATTCTAATTGTGATTCTAGAGTACTACACAAATTTCGGCTGTTCAAATTGGACGTATCATGGAAATGCTAATTTTCATCAGGCTTCAGGCAAGACAAATTTGAATGCAACAATTAATGGGTCATGCAAATCCAACAATTTTGATTTTTATCGACACTTACCGAACATGTCCACTGCTTGAGCAAGGGTAGGATCGGCCAGGCCGTCAACCCCATCCAAGATAACTCCGCAGCAAAGAGGACATGTTTCGAACTGTTTGCCACTGATGTGAGACACGGTATCAGGTGAAAGGTCACTGGTAATTGCTCTTCCAATGTTGTTGTTATTAGAATTCATATTCCGCGTGGCATCGCCAGTGACTGGTTCAATCGAGTCATCTTCTTCTTCAGCCTTCTTCGCACCGTGGCCGGGAAATATTAATGGGAAAAGGTCTTTTTCTATGTCCCCCGTGCTTTTATCAGGCGACAAGCGATTCAAGGAGTTCCTGCTCGAACGACGAGCCGCGGCCGCCGTTATCTTGTTGTACAAGTTCTCAACCACGTCGCTGCCTATGGTGCTGCCTTCCTCACTGTCAACGGAGATAAGGCTGCTGCTTAAGCTGCTGTTGCTCTTCGGCGATGAACCGCCGTCGCCGCGATTGCGTTGCCGTCGTTCTGCGGCCGCCGACCGCACGAAGTCAAGGCTAACGTAGTCTAGTTTCACCGGGGAGGAAGGCCTTTCTGGTGGTGCCGCCGTGAGTTTGCCGTCCTGGTGCAGATTCGAGGACGATTCAAACGACAGCAGTCTTGGAGACAGGGTTTCTTCGACCCCCTCGTCGGATTTAGCCGGACTAGGTGAAATCAGGCTGGCGTTGGACGAAGCACGGAGTGCGTTTTCAACGCAATTGCTCGGAGTGGAGTCAATAGCTTGACTGTCGCGCCAAGAGGCCTCACCAATGTCGCTCGCAGACTGTGTAGGCAGTTTTCTATCATGACCATTGGAGACGTTTTGCGCAGTACCTGATTTTAAACTTGCAGGTTTTTTAGCTACAGCGGGTTTTTTGCCCGACGACGTTCCTTTGTCAGCCAGGGAGCTTGTACTACTGTACTCTTTTTTTGCCTGTTTGTCTTTCACTGTCAAGTTAGGTTCCGATGTTGCAAGTTTTGTGCGACTCCCATTTTTAGCAGTGCCTTCAGATTGATTGAGACCTTTGAATGCGGATTCTGAAAGTGACGAAGTGCTGTAACTGTTGCTGCTTGGGCTGAAATCTGCAGATGTGCTGCCGTCAACACTGCTTGACCAGCCGCTGACCGCGCTGCTCACGCTGTGATTCAAACCATTTTGCGACTGTTTGGTTCCCACACTAGCGGAGTGCGCCGAAGGAGCAGTTCGTAATGGCGCTTCACCATCCGGGATGGGAGGAGCTTTGCGTTTTTGTTTTGGCTGTACGACGCCCGTTGGCTTGGACGCTTTGACCTCTGAAGTATTTTCTTGTCCGTTTCCTGGAGACAAACATAGGTTGTAATAAGCAAGGTTCATACGAAATTAACTTTTTCTACTGAAACCTTGTATTTCAAAGTCTAACTGCAAAGAGCTAGGGAAGCAATGGCAATTTGTCTATAATTGCAGATCACACCAACAGATTTGTCTCATTTCATTGCCAAAAACGACTGCGTGACCCACAAGGTTGGCACCTGTTTCAGTTAATTAGCCGGCTATCTGCTCTCCTAAAAATACGTAATTGTTGCAAAGCTGAATGATGCCAAAGCATTTCTACATCACATGATTCAGAATTTAAAAAGTCTGGCTGTTGAACAATATTTCAAAAATTGGGTTTAGGCATTGCTACCTCAGCAGCGTCAGCAAAATCCGGAAAAAGTAATTAGCTCGCCACATTTTCTGTCATCAACAACCACACCACTGGAAAGTAAAACGTGTTATAACTTTGCTGTTTTCTGAAAACAGTTTTTTGAAAGACGCAAAACATCACACGAACCACTGGGTCAAAGGTTGCCTTTTTAGCTCAACTGTGCTTGTATCTACAATTAATCCAATAGTTTTGCAAAACTAATGCCTTTCCTACATTTAACCACAGATGAGCGCAATGTTCGGCGTTCTCCATGTAGTAAACTAACACCTCTAGACAACTAATGAAATTACATTACAAAACATAAATCGTACTGATTTGATGTCACAATAACTGGCCCCTTTCCTTGGACTTACGGTAGAAACGATTCATCCAACACGAGACCCACGTATGCCGAACTCTACCTGTTTAAATGACGGCTCGGCATCGAATGCTGATAGAATTGCCAGCAGGACGAAAACGCAAACAACGAAGCACAATCCTATGGCAGTTAACTAACGCATCGAGTAACGACAGCGGTGGTGTCATAGCGAGACATGGTAGCACACGACTAGTTCATGTCACGGCCACGAAAGGGTCGTAAGGTGAAAGCCAGTGAAGGTTTGAGTAAAAACAGACGACACTCTCGGTGATATCGGAACTATCTGCAACACACCCCACCACTAAACATCTGACNCACTCGTCGTTTCCTAATCAACCTCTTATTCGTGCGTTTCACGTTCGTACTCACTACTAACGCACAACTGCTCAACGGCAGAGGCGGATCTCAGCTAATGTACAAACACAGCCCCCGCAACGGTGAGAGTGAAAGGCTGACGAAAAACTTATAACTCGCAGTGTTCTTACGAAGTCTTGAATGTGTCACGTACAATTACCGCGAAATTATCATTTTTCTAAGTATAACAAAAACAGACTGCACTGCAAATGAAGAGAGTTTTCATGAAACAGCTGATGAGACCTGCCACATTTTCCCTCGATCAAACGACACTGGCTCAACTCGTGACACTCGGCAAGCGTCAAATTAAGGCATTTTAACTATCTGTTAGGGCAGGGGTCGCCAAACCACGGCCTGCGGGCCAAATCCGTCCCGCGAAGACATTTTTTCAAAAATGAATAATTTATTCACTAAACATTCGTTGATTTGTCAGAATGCAACATATCCCGAAACAACTAATTACTTAGGGTGTCCGGCCCTCGAACTGTTGTGTAATAGTTTGTGGGCCTCTGACAAAAACGTTGAGACCCTGTGTTAAGGGATAAGGGGATAAACTATTGACTAGTGAATGAGTGGCAACATAACCATGCAAGTGAGAATGTCCAGAGAATGAGATTTAGTTACACGAATACTGTTCACAAGTTGCCAAGAAAAGGCGGAAACCTAACGCATGCCACAAACCCCATAGCATATCAACAGAAAAAATCCGATCAACGCGAAAATAATTGGCATTTGTCAAGATACTTTAGTTAATCCAGTCTACCGAACCGTTTAGATTTTAAGTCTCCTCATCGACGTTTCAAATTTAACTGGAATGAACAGCACCGCAATGGTAGAAATCTAACTGGCGACATACAAATACAGGAAGGAATGTCTTTCACAAATAGAGGTGAGCATACCCCTATTGTGTAATGGTTTGAAGCAAAATGATTTTACTAAAAATCACCGGTCTACGTACAAACGAATCGTATCACTTCCAAAATCTACCACCTCGTTTAAAGTTGGCAGTATACTTTAAGGGGTTTTACGATGGCATTCATAATTTAAATAAAAATTATACTAACCTAAGAACGACTTTTGTTAATTAAAAGAGATCTAATATCGAGTTTAGATACTGACATTTTATTTCTATGCACATTTGCATCGCCGCCAGTCAACGGTAAATCGCAGACTTCCAACAAAGGCAAATTTCGCAATGCACGATCAAGCAGCGCTGACTAACCATACCCATTTAATTGAAGTCAAGCACCGTTTCAAACATGTTATTAAGATGTCTTACGTCGACAAAACCTGCTTCTGGCGATAGAGCCGAGCGATCTTGAACAAAAAGATGAAGGTGCTGTTCACGATCACGGCAAACAGACTCGTGAATTTTCAATTTTTTCACGATGCCTACATGCCGTCAAGGGTCCAAACGCTTTTTGCGTCTTGTGCCCTTGAGTAGAAGTATGACGGCAAACTATACCACTTCAGATTCCAACGCGCCAATTAATCTTTGTATCAGCTATTTCCAACCAAAATGCTATACTGGGTCAAAAATTGTCAACATTGGGAGAGTCGCGCATTGAATGAATTCTTTTAGCTTAATACTAAACGATTGCTTAATCCAGCTATGTCCAACACGCGGTCCAGTCGAGAGTTTTGTGCGGCCCAGTTTAGGTTTTCGCCAGAGTATAAGCAGCCTGCGGACTGACAACCTGTCCTTATTTTAATAACATTAAATTTGACATGTTTGATGCAGGTGGTCCTCAATGGCACTTTATCACGTCTGCACTGAGTGCTGAGAGATTTCCACCCCACGTGTCCGCTGACACCTTGGTGCAAAACCTTTTGCTAGTTTGATTCATACCCTCGTTCCATTGGCACTAAACGTGCCTAAGAAACCACACTTACGGAGTGGTTAAAGGTGCCAAACAGCCGTTGCCGTTGCAGTTCCTAAGATAAAGCAAGTCATTCTATGCGCCGCTCTCAATAACATGTTATTCAATGTGCGGCCCTCATTAAGACAGTGACATAATTTTTGGCTCAGTAAGCAATTTCAGTTGGACATAGCTGGTTTAATCACTCCCTCACTATGATGCCACATGAAAGTTCAATGCGAATGGAACAGCAGAAACACAGAAAGCTAGAAATAACTTTTGCACCGAGATGTCACTGGATACATAGAAATTTGCCAGTACGCCGTACAGACATGAATTGGCAGCTAGGACTATCGCATAAATAAGTTTCAAATTTAAGATTATCAAAATAACTACATATGACAACGAAAACCATAACTGGGCTGCTGGTTAGACTTAAATGCAAGTTTACACTCTTTGACGGTCAGTGACATAGAGCCTTGGAGGGGAAATAACTTTGCGTAGTGCTACAGTTTGGATGACAAATGTTTGCTCCTCAGAGCGTATTTTAGGCGGAGTTTCCAAACGTTGGATTCGACGTGGCCCAAATGGATTTCGGAAATCAATAAGACATGGCCAACTGTCTCTTCTTATATCGCCATGGCTTCACGGTGGTGCAAAGCAAACATTGCAGGAGGAGAATTAAGGCTTCAGTCAGAGGCTAAACATTTTTTTACAAAGTGAGTTATGCCACAGTGCGAATTTTGAAATGAAACTAAATATTTTTATCCTGCCATTTCCGATTTAGAGTTCCTCGCTTCTTAAATAGCGTGACTCTCATCTTCATGGGTAGCCGCGAAAAAACTATCTTTTGACGTTCACACATTTCGAAATTTAGTGCCATTTGCATTTGAGCGTTGGTAGTGCTGGCAATGGTACCTGGCTATGGTAATTGGCATCTTTGAACTTCTGAATGCGTCCTTTCAACGGCCAGCGCAACTGACACAGGTCTGGAGCTTCATTAATGTCAGGCTGTTTGGTAGACACGCATTTTGTGATGCGTAACGTCAACGATATCTACACAGGTTAGGATCACTCTATTGCTGTTTTGTGAAAAAAATGTGTTACTCATCGGATTACCCATAACTTGTCAAAAATCAAAGTTGCGAGTTGATTGTATAATGCAGTCGGATTTGGTTATGATTTGACGATGTGGACTAAAGTACAGACCTCTCAATCATACAGAACAAAAAAAACAAGAACATTGCACTTGAAGTGTTGTAAACCATTCGACTAAACCGTTAAACAAATATTCTTTCACTAGAAAAATCAAAATTCGTACCTCATTAGCACAGTCGTTCAAATGCTAAAATTTGCTCCATGCATTATGTTGAGGTGTTTGCGGAGATAATAACTGGAACAGTGGTTCTTAACCTGTCGGTAATTACCCCAAAGGGGCAATTTGACATTTTTTCGGGGGTAATTTAGATTATTCGTTTTTTTGGCTATGTTTAAACTAAAATACTTTAAACTTGTAGAATGTAGGTAAGACTTCTCTTATTTCACATTTCACACATCAATGCAGGTTTAACAATTGTGTGAAAGAAGTCGAATTTGAAAAAGATAATGTCAATCCAAAATCGTGGGTAAAAGTGAGTCACGAGGATTTTTTAAGCATGAAGCAAGGTCTGATAGATCTACAGTACTTCATAGGTTGACTTAATAACATGTGAGGTACCATCCAGCACTTCCAGTCGTCTGAAGAATTTCAAAATAGGAGTGCTCAGGTGGTTCTTGAGATTTTTTAATGTAGTTCAGTTTCATAAATGCATAGCTACACCTTGAAAATATACCGCTATTTGGTGACTACTGCTAACTCAATAAAAGCTGCGAACTATGTAATTTCGTAGAAATATCTTGGTCTAATAGCGCCCAGGCTGCTATGTGTAATTTAAGCACTCGCTCATTCAGCCAAACCAGCGTAAAAGTCACACCGCAGCTCCTACGCGTGTACAACATATTTTGAAACTGAGATCTGCGTTCCAGCCATGTGCTAGTAGTAGTTGACGTGCTCATGTATACAACTTACACAGATAAGATGCCTTCTACTGTCAACATTCTACATGAATGCCCGGTACACGTTGATGAAATAATGCAGATTTAATGAGGCAAACGCAGTACTTATTTTCATCACCGTGTCCTTGTACAAGTATTCGGTCAAGACTGCAAGCATTTAAGAACCTTAGTGTTGCGAAGTGATTGCGTTGCAGGGCAGGAAAACAATCAAAACCACTAAAACCCTACAAAAATATAAAAAATTATCAAATCGAAATCCTGGCAAAATTCAGAGGGAAACAGTTCGACCTATTCGGTTTGACTGAGCAGAGCGAGTTATCACTATCAGCTGTACACACAGTATGTGCAAAACAGACTATGGTGTTACTAAAAAATGTTACAAAAATATACAGAACTTCTGCAACATTCGTGCAATAAGAATGGCGTACTGGGATAAAGCTGCCATCAGGAGCAAATAAAGAACACCATTTCAAAGCTGCACCGCATTGATTCCTCAGTAGTCGCCTCAGTAGTTCGTATTATTCACATTTATCCTCACGTCATCATGAAAAGTATCTTTTTTAGTTCGAGAACAAACTCAGGGAGGATTTTTATGAAAAGGACATATTTTCTTTTAAACACTAGTTTCAACAGTACACACTGTTAAAACATTACCTTCATGATAAGTATGCTGAAAACAATAACAGAAGTCACCATACTACTAGTTGCGAAAACAAATAAAGCATACGAACCGCCGGCTGCCTTTGAACTTCGACCAAACAGCTTCTTGATGTTCCACGTTCGTGGCATATTCCACAGGCATACCCGGAATGAGAAAATTATCACATACCGTTGATCAAGCAATGCATACCGTTTCTGCCTAGTGGTACTCCCTTGCCCTACTTCAGTAATATTTGATTTTTAAAACTGAAACACACCAGCCTTGACATACACACTAAAATATGATACGTACGTAGTTGACTGCAAACGATGAAATAATGTGCGATCAGAAAAAGACAAGCATGCCATTGTTTCTAAAAACAAAAAACAACCAAGCAAGTCCAACTGCGCTAAACTAATCAGCACTAAACTTCATCCTCTCGTTTCTGCGCGGCCGGGCGTGGCATAGCTTGACCACTTCGAATTCCTGATAAGTTCGATGGTAAACTAAAAGACGTATTTGTCTGCTGATGGACACCGAAAAGCAAGTTTGTAGAACGGATTGGTTTTACCGAGATAGAGCACTTTCAACCCTAGCTGATCAACACTAGATAAGTTCCACTGCTGCCGCTCTGCCATTACGCTGCCAAGACTGGCAAGAGACATCTACATAGTTTTCCGAGACGGCGCGCAAACCAAGTAGAAACAAGCAACACCGCGTCATCAGAGAAGGCTGGCGTCTAGAGCAGGCTCTGTGTCAACAAACCGAACGAATCGCCCGAAACGAGGATGAGAGCGAGAATATTTCGCCAGCGTAGCATTCTCTCTATCAGCGCCTCGTCGTCAACACAAACGACGCGGCTTAAGCTCAGGAATGACAAATTGTAGCCTACAGCTGACATACTATTTGAGACAGAGATTCAGTTGTTTTAATCAAAAAACGTAGCTAGTGCAGAACAGCTTCAAGCTCAATCGCGTTGACTACTTAACCAGCTACATTACCAAGGCACCTGCTAATACTGAAAGGCAACTTAACCACTTTTAATCAGTTTTTAAGTTGGAACCAGTTACTGCGACCTTCCCTCACTTTATCAAACGTATATTTAAAAAATTGAGGCTAGGTTGCCAACTTTACGCACAACCTACATTTTGCGCACGTAGAGTTGTGCCTACGTTTTGAGGGGTTCTGTAGAGGACGGTCTGATCATCAAAAGGATAGTTTCGTTTGGTCTAAAACAAATGCATTGTGGTTGACAGAAGCGAAATTCATGTATGTATAAAATTCCAAACTACCACGCATTTTTGTAGCATAATTAGTTGGAAAAAAATTTGCGTAAAATATATCGAAAACAGGAAGCTTAAAATATGTAAGATTTATGTCGCACGCAATCCTCTTGCGTAAGAGTTTTATCTACGTAACAATAAAATTTTCGCTAACTATTACATTTAAATTTTTGCTAACTATTACATTAAAAATTTTGCTAACTATTACATTTAACAGTATTCCTTTTTTGCCCAAAGGTACAATTCTTCTTGCTAATCACTGCTGTTGCATTCGGGATGTCTCTTGGACTAAACCCTGGTTGCTTTCTATTGTGGTATTCTGTAAGTGAAGTTACGAATAAAGACGAAAAACTGGTTCAAACTCTTTGGTTTCCGAAAACAATTTTCGTGTTCAACACTTCTTACATTTCCACTCGTGAACATTGAAGCTTTGCAACCGTTTAGGTGTACTGTATGGGGAATTGGAAGGTTACACTTAGATCTTCTTGGTCTTGAGGTGCATCACCGGAATACTTGTGTAAGCTCAACCAAAATATGCTTTACATGCTTTTAAATTTCAAAGCTTGATACAACTGTTTGTTCAAAAGCAAGACAATAATATCACTTATCAGTAATTCTAAGATAGCGTATCTCCATACAAAAAAAACTTGCAGATCTGCCTGTGGTTGCACGATCATTTTGAAAAATTCATAAAATGCAAATGGCAAACAAACTCTTCATATTTTCCTTTTTACTTCACTGACTTTTCCTATAATAAAATGCCGATGCAAAAAAACTTTCGTGACTTTGAAACCCCCTCAGAAGGTGCAAGGCTATATAGCGAGTTATGAAAGTTTCCCCAGAACCACAATTCTGTAAAGCTGAATTATGGGTCAATTACATGACGCCAATCACATTTGTGCGATAGGTGGTTATGTGTCATAAGTCATGACATTATTATCCTTTCTAGAACTAAATACTCCGCTCAAACAAATTTATTTTGTTTTTCATGTACCCCGCACTTACTGGATTCCTGTTTAATGCTAAAATTTTTGTAATCTGCTTGTAAATTTGCTTCTTCATCCTCATTCGGTGACGCTATGTGCCTGGTGGGACATGCATACAATGTTGTTACTCCATTATGGTCCGTGGGTAATTCTATTACTTCACGATTTGTGTGAATTAAAATTGTTATCTGCCTTTGCTTCATGCTTTTGTTATGAAATGTCGTGTTTACTGCATTGATCTATGCCTCATAACCTCATTGTTGCTTACTTTTCTCACCTATATTCATGCTTCACCTGCTCATCTGTACATACCACAGCTCTTCATCCATTCCTTGCCCACCATTACATGTGTTACGCATTTGTGCCTCTGTACTATTGTATTACCATTTTCCTGTACTTCTTTTCTTTCGGTTGGACGTTACATGTGTATATATATGTTTACTATTATCTTATTGTTATGCACATTTTTCTACCGTACGTACTTTTTCAAGCTCGGTTGACTACATATAAAGCAAAATGTCAATTTCCATACCGTGTTTACGACGAAAATACAACTTACACAACTTTTCAAGATAACGGCATTTGCAACAAATCAACCAAGGTTTTTGAATACACCGAACACAGGTTTTGTGATGATCAGCATACCGAAGATATTTAGCCTGTTGGCACCCCTTTCGAATCTCCTAGTTTTATCACTCCTTCCACCCCTTCCAGGAGTGATAAGGAATACCGAACTCACGTGAAATTAACAAAACTATCCTTTTTCTTTAGCTCTTAATTCTCATACCTGACAGTCAACTACTGCATTGCAAAAAAACTGTGTTTCACATCAACAAACAATAAAATTCCGCGAAGATATTTTTGCACCATACACAGGTATGCTGCGAGCAGGTGAGCATGTTCGGTTTACAATGGTATCAAATCTTAATGTCTCCTTTCGAATGCACAGTTTTTACGACGAATTCGCACAAAAGTGTTCTCTGAAAGAATACAGCAGCTGGCCATTAATATAAAGTTGGTTTTATCTAAGTAAACATTTATGCTATTGAGATAGTTGAAATTGTGACAATGAAAAGATCTACATCAGATTGCCAAACACAACACCAGGCTGGTGATTAGATAATCCTAGCAAATTCGTATCCTTGAAAACACTAGGAACCAATCTCATGGATGATTCCCACTGAGTTGCTGCTTAGAGACAAGCAAAAATACGCGGATAATTTCAGAGTAAACCGCCCACAACTGTGGACATGGCCGTACTTTGGTTCACATGCAAACACAAACCCAGAGAAGTTTATTACACGTTGCTTAGTTTCATATAGTTTTCTCCAGGCCAATTCTTGCGGCCACAAGGTGAACAGTTTAAGAAAATGCACAAGACTGCGTTGCACTTCACTTGGCCCACCATTGCACTTGACTTGACCCACATTCTGAATGCCAGTAAGCAGAGCTTTCGTGGTGTTTGAGCCAGGTAACTAGAGTAGGTCATTCGTTTGTTGTGATTCCAACACGTGGCTAGCTGTGGGCCCAAGCTCTGAAAACAGGCGTATACATGCACATACCAAATTTGCCGGTGATCACATACTTCCGCTTTAACCCATTTCCAAAGTTTTGCTTTGCTTTTGCTACAGTAAACAAAACCTTTTAAATTCCGATAAGGATTTAATCATTAGGCTGTTGTAACATCTTCAGTCTTGCTCGTGAAAACAACACATGTAGCTATTCGACATTCAATTACAGAAGTTGCAGGTCGTAACGGTACGTCAGATAGTTAGCAATGCGATGATTATCTCATCTTAGTAAAATTTCGAACAATTTATGATCTTGGGTAAAATATGAGTAACTAACACTCCTCTTCCGGAAAACACCACACAAACGTCTCAAAACTCTTTGTTTTACTCTAGTGTTTATAAGCAAGAAATCGCCTGCAACTGTAAGAATCACGGTAAGAAAGACAACATTTGGCCAGATTCTTCAGCAGAAAAGCGGAATTTCTTGTGTAATTTTGCACGAATTTTGTATTTAATGTCCATGCACTTAAAGAACAATTAAACCAAGTTTATCTTATGTGACAGACGCCAGGACAAAAACATTTACTAAGCGCAAACTAGCTATAAAACTGGGCATCTGACAACGCAGAAGAAAAAGCTACGATTGGCAGCATTCGAGCATTTTTAAGCCCCCGGCTATTTTTGCGGACAAGCGTTATTGTTCATGAACGAAGGACCTTGTAAAATTGTTGGACGGTAGGTTTCACTCCAGCTGGATTCAGAGTTGGCAATCAGAAGTTTACGTACCAAGAAACACCTTTTCTTTATCAGCTATGGCCAACCCGCGGCCAAGTCGAATATTTTATGCAACTCGTTGTTGCGCATATGCAATATAATGACAACCTGTCCTTATTTTGATAATCTTATTTTTGCAATTTTTGTTTCAATGGTCTTCATTGCATGTTTGTCACATCTGTACTGCGTAATGGCCGATTTTTTCATGTGTCAACCGACACCTCGGTGCGTCTGTGCAAAGCTGATTTATAGTTTACCAATTTCTACTGCTCTTCCACTGGCAATAAACTGATTTCACCGTTGTCGTTCCATTGGCATTACATCATGTGATCATTGCAGTTAAACTAAATTCTGACCACTTTTGCACGATGGCTTCTTGCGTTTGGATAGTCGAAGAGCAGCCATAATCAAATCCGGGAAGGTTTTCGGGTGAGCACAATTTCACCGTACAACTACACATCTTCTCTAAAACGATTACTGTTGTACATGCACAGAGCAGAAATAAAAACAACTTTCAATAACACGACGTGCGCTACAATTAATGTGAAGAACTGAGACTCTGCTGTTAGACAGCAAAGATGTTCGAAGCTCAATACATGATAATGCACGGATCAAAACATCTTCCACATTATGCCTACTTCTCATTTCGTTTCCATGGCAAGAAGAACCGTNTGTCAGTGTCTGCCTAACAATACCTTCAGTAACTGCATATTGTGCACAACGTGGTAGGCTGTGTGGAAATTTCCATGTGTAAGAATTGTTCACACGTAGCCTCAGGGTTGCCAGATTGGCTTTTTTGACGCCAAATTTTTTTAGAGGCAGTTGGCGTCAAAAATAAATGTTTGGCTTTTTCAATATTTGTTTTTTTTGGAGACAGTTCGCACATGTTATCAGACTGGTGTTTTGGCTCTTTAGATATTTTGCTGAAAAGTGTTTAGGCTTTTTTAGACAATGCTTGGTGTATTTTCTCAAAAGGTATCTGGCAACCCATAAACGAATAAAGTTGTAGCATATCTAGCAACCCATAATGCCAAAGGTTCGAGTGGAAACACTAGAAAATGTGGAAGATGGAGATTTGGAAATGTTCCTGTAGATAGAGTGTAGAGGTACTGCCACAACTTTATTCTTCTAAAATGTCCTACAACTAACGAAGAATTTTAAATNATGTTTATTTAACACTTTGGCTTTTTTCATCCGGCTTGNTTTTTTTCCAGACATGGTTTGGCTTTTTTCTCAACAGATGCTGGCAACCCTGCATAGCCTACTAACAAAAGAGGGTGCACTATGACGTTTGTAGCTCAAGAGCTACCTACGTTTTCGATTAAAAGGTTCATCTTGCAAAATCTCTTTTAATAATACATTTTGACAGTACCAGGCCGTCACCCGTCAAGAATTCTTTCGTGGCCGACCAGTGGACCATGGCCACAAGTTGAGAAACCCTGCTATAAGAGCAGCTGCCACACTACCAATCACACGTAGGCTACAGTTTCGGCAATTATTATTCTGACAACGTTCTGCAGTTTGTACTTTGTCACGAGTGCACCCGACCCAGCCGTTTCGTACGTAAACTTGCTCCAGATGGCCTGCTAGACAGATAGCAAGGCCCGCATAAACCAAAGCTGAGTTATACTTCATCCTCGTTGCATGTCTACTACTGTATCGCCTTGGCGAATGATGCCAGGCCATGACCGGGAAAGTCAACAGCAATGCGCTGTAGGCTAAATCATGCAACAAAAGCTACAGAATAAGCAGTTGAAAGTCACAATGCCGACCTTGCATCGTTCAGCAAGGTGATCGGAAAAACTGGTTGTTTTTATCATACCCACCCTCAAATTAACGGAACGGAGTCTTAATAAAGCCCACAAACAAAGCGATCTAAATTCAGCTATTGGCACGGCATACTGTGTTCAAGCTAAAGACTGCAGTTATTCTGTTCGTTCAGCATATTCTACGCATTTCAAAGAGTGCGCAAAAACATCAAGAGTGCACTGCACGTTTGAAGCTTTACACACTTCTATATCAAACAGCAACGTCTGACGTGCTGAAGGTTCGAAAACCACTCATTCAAAAAAATATCCGAAACGATTTTGCATAGTCCAAGCTCAATCATAAAATCAAAGCCCTGGGGCAAACTTTCACTTTGTAACTAGCTCATACGCTTTAGTGCGCCAACCGAACCAACCAACTGCATCAGCAAGCAATGTTGAATGGCGAATTTTAGGAAAAATACTCCTTTAGAAAAGACTGAACTCTTAATGGCCTCGTCATGGGAAGCGTAACAAAATTTATATTCAGAAAGATTTCTCTATTTCTCTAAGTCACTGCAGCGGCGATTGCTAAAGCTCGAAGCAGAAGACCTTGCGCAAACCTGAGGACATCGCTACCCCGCAATTACAACAGAAATTGAGTAACAACCTGCGCAACACAGCAGTTACCTCTACTGACCTGCCAGATCGAACAGTTCAGTAAGGCGTGTTGACTGGTTTTAACTTGAATGGCTGAACAAGACATCTGGTTGTAAGCATACCGGTTTTACTGACGAATTCGCGCTCGACTAACCGTAAACAATTAGGTGCTTCGTCTGCGACTAACCAATTCCACGCCGCACATTCCAACCTCTTGTGACAAACAAGAGCGCTAACCGAACAAGCATTCCAAACAACGTTACAATTTACGCCGCGTAGTGAATTAGCAACAGCACTGTGGCCACAGCTTGCAGCGCAATACACTTTGCTGCTCGGCTGGCTCAAGTGAGACACGATTACGAAAAGAGGTCACCAAACACCAGAACTCTCAGGTTTCTGAAATAGCTGAAGAGAAATCACTTGCAGTTGCAAAATGCATCTAGCCCATTGGTTCCCAAACGCGGTTCCGCGGCACCCTGGGGTGCCATTTACAATGCTCAGGGGTGCCGCGAGCTGATACGTTCTTTTAATATATCATTAAAAATACATTTTCAAACTGTCATCAAACCTTAAAGCACATTGTTATGGGTTCGCCACTGGGTGCCGCAAATTATAATTATCTTCTGCAGGGATCCGCAAGCCTAAAAAGGTTGGGAACCACTGATCTAGCCACACAAGCACGATCCATGCCTGTGACGTAAGTAGTATTGGCGCACGAAGTACTAGAAGATACCAACATTTGATGTTTTACTTTAGTTCGTTTGCTCGTTTCACGACCGTTAGCTGCATTTCAGAAAAGGAAACGATTATTTACATGTAAGACTAAACCAAAAACATTTTACTGAACTTCTCCCTTATTAAATCATAAATTCCGTAATCAACAGAAAAAACGACTCGCAGTACATTTTTTCGAAATTCTAGTGGAAAACGCGAACTCAAGCCATTTTGCTAGTTATAGTACAAGCAACCAGCCAGAGTACAATTTTTATTAATGTTTGTTGGACTTTCATTCTGTGTACGGCAAGGTCTTGGCAGAATTCAGCGTATAGTTTCGCAGGAGGCGATCTGGCAGCCTAGTCTTTTCATATATCAGCATCAATCCACAATAGATCTCCGTTTATGACTTCAAGTGTAGGCAAAGTTAGTTCTTAGCACTTCCAAGAAATTAAGCACACAATTTTAACACAGCTTTCAAGTTCGAAGTCTTGATGACCTTTTCCGAACGCGGATCAGAATTGAATGCTCGTGAACAATGGCCCAGGGCAGCAGTATTATCAATGCAGCAAAGGTAAGCGTGTATTCTGTAGAGAAACTGACATGGAACTGCATCGTTGCAATCGAAACAAATCACTCAAGTTATACAACATCATAATTCCTATACATGTTTTATAAAAAAGATAATATTATGCAGTAGGCTGTATGCGACGCAATGTGACTACAAAGGACAGGCGATGCAGGCACAACACCCGCATTCGCTGAACATTTCTTTACGGAAAAAAACTCCACCGGTGAAAAGGATTTTAAATGATCGACAGCGATTCAGATAACGATCGCACTTAACTTCATTACTGATGAAAAACAAGAACTTTTTCTCGGTGCTTTGTCGTATCTCATTGCAATCAAGTTGTCAGTCGGCCACTGTTTCAGCCAGCTGCAAAACATTTCGTATGCTAACGCACAGATACTGGCTTCGTAAGAATCGTAATATGATCGCCAATATTAAACGTAGCAAACTATCTGTTTAGTTCGATCGATGAAGCCACGCCTGCAAAATTTGGACTGTCAGTTCCTTACTCTATTCGCGAACAACATAAAAATTTGCTCTCATAAATTTTGATGCCAGGAATTGCATGAGGTCACCTAACAATCCTTTCAGTGAATATCTAATGTATTTGAGAAGGAAATTTCCACGCCTTACGAAAACAAATTTGACTCCACATCCGTTTTTTTAACTCTGTCCATAGAAAGGAATTCTTTCCTAGCAAGGAATCAGACAGTAAGATTTCACAAGAGTACATATTTCCTCTACTAGGTAGGCATCATCAGCTCTTATTGAAATGGAGCACTGCAGTAACGCGTGTTTTAACCATTTCTTTTCGAGCTTTGCTTATAAGGTTCTTGCAATGACAAAAATTCAACGCTTTAAAATTTTCGTGAAGGAAAACTTGATAAAGGATTGCAGATATCAGAATGCACATCCTGTTTATGCCACTGGGTTTCAATCCACTGACACTCAATTTGACCTCCACCCGAATTTTTTTCAGAAGCACCGGCATAAACTTTGCAAAGAATGTTACCGACACCTGGCGAACCTGACCAGAACAACGTGACAAAAAATACATATTTCAAAGCAATCATAACTGAATTTAGTTTACGTCATAGACATACCACGGGTTTTTGTCATGATTGTCAGGCATACTGTTGCACTGCATATTTGAACAAAGTTTTATTCCAATGGGTTTACACAAACAACAAACTTGCTTAATTGTTTAAAAGATGTGGGTTGTGCGTACAATTTTTACACGTTTTAATTACTTTAAACTTGCAGCTAAGAAATTTCACAGCAGTGGAACATAAAGGGTAAGGTAACTAGTTAATTGCTAATTTCCGTTGTAACAAATGGACGCCAAACAGTTTTACAGTTCAAAACTATGAAACGCAATTTGTCGCTCAATATGCCTATTCCATTTAACTTTTAAAAGTGTATTCAATACAACATTTGGCCTGATATCAAACACAATTTTGGAAAGCATAATTTTTCGATCCCCTCAGTACAAATCCAAGCAACTGTTGTGTTACCTCTGCAGATGGTACACCACCTACTTCGTGCTTAAATTCAACCTGCTGTTTGCATGCTTCTCTCATTACATACTTGCCCGTCACGTGTGCCGACGCATCATTTTGTATACATCAAGACTTTGTAAGCACGGTCACGAAAACACTTTTTATTTGTCACAAATCAGTTTTCTGCTTAACACAATTGTGTTTTCACGCATTGTAACTAAATAAACTCTTACACAGTCAAAATTATGAGAGCAATTGACACAAAACCTATCATCTGTAACATAACTAATTTCGCTGCTCTTGCCCGCAACAAATCGGCATTAGCTTCATGCACTTGTCTGTCAAACGCCTCAATCAGCTAGTCAGAATAAACCTGCATTTCTGAAATAAATAGATCTAAATGATAAAACTGGTTCAAGTTTGCTTTCAAAAAAAATTGTACGTTTGTAATGAAACCTTAAGCTATTTCTACGTTTACCTAAATTATGACGACGACGCTTCCCATACTATTTCAAGTTTAACCTTCAACAGCAATGGTTATAAACTTCATTAAGATTTACCGTTGCAAATCATTTTTCATACAAAGGCCAAACACGGAACAAAATGCAAAAGTAAACTTTCTCTGGATCTAAAATATTGGCTGCACGACACCAGTATACGTCAACAAGGATCACATCCGACTCTATGGCATACAACTGAAATCAATGAAACAGGCAAACGGAGCATATTTTAATCGGTCAGACCCGCTCCTCCATTCGAACTTGGCGAGGTTGCGCAGAAAGTTCGAAGAAATCGCTTGTACTGACACGAATTCGCCTCAAGCCTTTCTTGCAGATGTGTTCAGGCACCAACATTCAAAGAAAGGGCCGCTGGCCTGCCGTTCACGCTCCAATGACTCACTATAGGATCTTCGCGCAGAGGTCCATTGTCACAGTGAAGATTAGCGAATGTTTGAAAGCAGCCCTGTCGGTTTCGCACAGCAGGCAGCGAGAAAAAAATGCGCTTTCAACGCAAGAGAAACCACGACTCGTGTACGATTTCAGCCAAGGGCTGCTTCTCAAGTGCACACAATTACGGTAATCGAAAAGGCGAGTACTGCAGATTATGAGCAGCATATCATGTGACAACTGATCGTCAGTTACAAGCTTACCGCTGCTGACATTCTCCGATTCACGCTTCTAGGCCAGCTTCAATGCTAAACATGCATGGCACGTGGAACTTCGCAAATATCAAAATTTATTGACAGTGGGCCGATGCAACTATAGCTGGCACTGATCGCATCTCGCGCACGCGGAATGCAATCCATCAAAGTCTAAATGCAATGTCGACTTCTCGTTTGAGAAAAGCGTTTCGAAGTCCAAGGTCTTTGCGCAACTGCCAGCCGCGCTAAACAGGCCTGAACAGAGCAACGTGATCTGCTGGTTGGGCAACCTGAACTGCTGCGCATAAATATTTCTACTAATGCGTTGTTTATCAGATGTTCTAGCGCGGTTTTGGCTAAGGTTATTTTTAACTTCTACGCGGGTGTGCCACGCGCTTGACATGGTTGTCTAGCTAGCTGAAATCCAATTTAAAGGACCAAGGGCGCGAGAGAATGTAAAATCGGATTTGGAGTAGCAATTTCTACTACAGGAAAAATCAAATTTTTAAAGACCTTATCAGTTTGTAAAGTCTAAAAAACTTCTTAGGAAAGTAGTTTCAACTACAAACAGGTCTACAAACTGCGAATTAAAGTAGTCTGGTACGTTGGAGAAATGTTTGTGACTTTTGCATATCTGGTATTACTATATCAGTGATGCGCAGAATCGTTACGCTCTTTCAAAAGTCCATCTGATTGTGCAACCAGAAACGAGGCTGAATCTTCGACCTAAAATTGAATAACAAACCGCTCATTTTTTAACTTGTATGGGCAATCGAAGACGATCACCAACCCAAGCAGAAAGCGAGATTAAACTAAGCCTGCTGTGAAGTGTAAACCCCCTTCGGAATAGCAAAATGGACAAACCCAGAATAAAAAAAGTGTGCAGTAAATTCAACCACTATTGACAATTGTGCCGTTTCAACGCCAGGGTTACATTTATTTTATGACAAGTGTTATGTGCCAGTACTGTAAGTAAAAAGACTCATTGTGTGAACAGCCTTGCATAACCCGTGGCTGCCACTTCGTCACTGAACCAGTTTCAATTCAATTTCATTACCGTAATCATTCAGACCAGTGTTGCCAACCTTGCGGTTTTCCCGCGAATTTGGGCTTGTTTTTTTTCTAGAATTGCGGGTTTTTTTGAAGACTTGCGTGTTGCTTGTTTTGGGGCTTATTTTAATTGAAATTTGCTTGTTTTTGGGCTTGTTTTTCGCAGATTTCTCTTGCGGATTGCTTTTTTTCATATTTTATGGCACTTTTGCTGTTTCAATTCACTGCTAAAGGCATGTTGGGCGTGTTTTTATAAAAAGTTGCTCATTTTGGGCTTGTTTTTTGGATTTGCTTCCCTACTTTTTTATTTAATTTTCTTGCTGATTTTTCGTTTTGTTGAATTTTCCTGCCAACGCATGTTGGGCTTGTTTTTCAGTTAAATTACCGATTTTGGCTTGTTTTTTCAAATATACTTGCTTGTTTTTGCAAAATAACCTGGCATCACAGATTCAGACACTGCAATCGACTTGGCGCAGCCGCTATCGCGGCTGTAACTCGCGTGATGCCTAGACTTGCATTGTTCAAAGTTTGAGTTCACGCAGACAATACAGTACCGCACCTTCGAAACAAAAGTTCTCGGGTAATGGGTAAGGTTTTTAATGACCGAGTGATGGATCAGAAACATTTCATGTGTCTAAGAATTTCTGCAACGCTCCGTGTTAGCAACACTGTTGCATGTTGTTTAAATGCTGACTGACAGCTGCAGCATCAACCTCAAAGTATACGACTGTTTTCATCAGCCTCAAGGTGAATTTTCTCTAAGACCAGATTTTGAAATTCCATTGAGTGTTGTCTGTACTGAATGCGCTTCTTAAAAGTGCATATTCCTGTTGTGACTCACGGCGCAGAGTAAAGATTTCAGTGTACGAAATGTGTGGTAGAGCAATTCGCTTGACGACCAACAGTATCCGGACCAGGATTGCGGTCACGGCAGATACCTATCTGTCGAAATCGCGCAGTTCGCGGCAAACCAACAGGTCTGAACCGCGCGGCTAGAACACAATCCACCAGTGAGCAAGGCATAAATTCTCCAATCGGTTCCTAACTAACAAAGCAACAGCAGACCGTAGACATCTCAGATCTCAAGCACAACACCCAGTATTGGCAGAGAAGTTCTTTTAATTACAAATTATCGTAACAGGCACGTTAATCAGAAGCTGATTCCACGACACAAGATAAAGAGAAACGTAACCAAACATGAACAGCATGTCATAAGTGGCTGCACTGATTGCCTTAAAATTATTCGAATTGTGCCTGTTTTCATCAGGTGATCAAACAAATTGTAATAATTATATACCAATCTCTGTTCTGTTGCAGTTTAAAAAACTATTTGAAAAAATGTTGAACGCCAGAGTATCTGCACATTTGCAAGAGTAAACTGTTATCTAATCATCAGTATGGCATTAGGCCAAAGTCTGCATTTGCAGTTGAAAATATTTATTCTAACCTTTTAATTTATAATTAATCAAACTGGCATGTATGCCTGTTCAGCTTTTTTAGATTTATCAAAAGCACACAGTTAATCATGAAAATTTACTTCAAAAAGTATATTTTTACTTTGGTATGAAATAAATCCCTTTGCAGTTGTTTTCAAATTATCTTGTAAATCAAAAGAAGTATGTTATTAACAGAAACAGCAAATAATGTTCAAAAAAAATTTTTTGCGGGGTACCGCAGGGATCCATTTTAGGGCCACTTCCGTGTATATTGTACATAAATGACTTGCCAAATTGTTCAACATTCACCACTGCACTTTACGCTGATGATACGTACCATTGTTTATTTGAAAAAAATTTGAACGGCTTGCAATTATCGGGTGAACTTTGAACTTCTTAAAGTGGACAAGCAGATGCGTTCAAATAGATAATCAACAACTCATTCTAAATCATCTTACCTGGTAACCAGCAATTTTTTGAGAAACACAGATAACCAGACTATACCATTACCGTTTCAAATACATTTACAGCAAATGATGTGTCGTTGAGTCAAAAAACATGTGTCGAATACCTAGGCGTCCTCATTGACAGTAAATTAGACTGGTCCTCTCATGTACAATTGGTGAGAAATAAATTATCGCGTGCATTTCATTTATTATTTAAAATTCAAAAATTCGTCCCTATTGCCGTTCTTAAAATCTTATACTGTACTATAGCTTTTTATAATGACATTTACAAAATTGTAATATGTCATGGGGTCTGACCTGCACCCATTAAAGATTTGCACAATAACATATTAAGAATAATGACGTTTAGCAACTACGGTTGTCACGTTACTCCTTTCTATAAAAATCATAATGTGTTGAAGTTAAATGATTTCTCTCGATTTGAATTGGCAAAATTTATGCACAATCTACATCACGGTGCATTGCCCAAAATCTATAACATTTTTTCGAAGTATCTCTTGCGTTCATTCTTACCAAACCATATCCGTTACCAATAAAAATTATTTCATGAAAACGATTTCTACAAATTCTGAAAAAATTGTTATTTCTTTTAGAGGGGCTGCAATCTAGACAGAAACAGAACAGAGTCCGACAACTTTGCCTCATGGCATCTTCTGTAAACAGTATAAAGATTGTCTCTTCACACAACATGAGTATGTTTGTTTATTCAACCACGTTTCGTTATTGCATTTTTATTTTTACATTCATCTTCTCAAAACATATCACGTTTCCATTTTTTGATTTTTAGTCAATTGTATGCGTTTTATGTCATATTTGTACGTTGAAACACTTGTCATTTCTTTATACATGGGAACATTGTACTTGATTCAACAGTTTTAGGGCACCTCGACTCGATACCTTCTGGGATTTTTCTGTGTCCCAGGTACGGATATGTTCTACTAGCAGTGNTTACTTCCTCATTGCTGTGTTATATCGTAACAAATAAACTACTCCTACACTGGCAAGTTTTTTCTGAGTTCTTTTTCATGTTGTCTTGTGATGTACTGATTTCAGTTGTTTGTGTAACATTCGAAGTGACACCATGATTTTTTTAATTATGCATGAAAACTGTACTGGGAGGCGAGGCCCGTCACTTTTGTTTCACACGCAATTGATGCAAATTGATTCAATGTTAATTAGATGTGTGGGCATAAACTGAAATCGACAACAGTTAGATTATAAAGTTGAATTTAACGTATGCAATGTTACCAGATTACCCTTTCTGAAAAAATCATGATTGCAGTAACTATGAGCTTTAACTACTCATTCGTACAAATGATTTGGTACCAGGGTTGCGGAATCGGAATTGGTGTCAGAGTCGGAGTCGCAAGGAGTCGGAAGTTTTTGGGTAGAGTCGGATTCCTAAGAACGCTAGGAGCCGGTGTCGGTGTCGGACACTTCACCTCCGACTCAGCAACCCTGTTTGGTATACAAGTTTAACACCAGGTATGAGTCCATTTAGCCTATGCCTAATATAAATTTTTATCCATAACAAATGTACAATTTTATGTAAGACAGAAAAATTCTCCTTACTGGCACGCATGCACGTTTTTTGATTTAAATGATATTTCATTCTTGCTCGTCGTTGAAACAAGGCGCTTTTGCTGAAATGAAGCCAGCATTCTTTAAGCTGTGCAGATGACAATCTATGCGCATAAACATCCATAGAAAACTTGTGTAGATGTGCACAACTTACTTTTCAGCCACGTCTGGTTTCTGGAAAGGACTTCCATGTCTCCAGATTTGTCCTCGTCTGATTGCAATGGAGTTTTTCTGAGGTTTCTCGTTACGGTCCCCGATCCATCATGATAAGTAATCCATTAAAAAAAACCCAGCTGCTCAAAAATTTATGGCACTTTAGCAACTGCAGAAATGTACGATCCAGCTTGTCACTTAACCGCAAACCTTCAGAAACAACAAATGAGCCAATGATCCAAATCGTAAATTTGATCGCTTATGCCTAAACTTGCTCTGGCGAGAATGCAATCTTTTTTGAGATGAAGTGGGCGAACCCAAAAACTGTCATATTAGTTCTCTACCAAAAGCTGATAAAAAATGCCGAAAAGCAATGCTCTCAGTTCGTTTTTCGAGATGAAAAAAAAGCTTTTCCGAAAAAAGAAAGCTTTGCCGAAAAAAGAAAGTTTTGCCGATAATCTTAGTCAACGAAAAGAACTGAGCTGCTTGCTGCATACAATAACAGCATGTATTGAATACTTGCGAGACCTGTTTATTCAAGCAGAAACACGAGCAAGGCTTGAAAGTAGGTAGTGAGGTCAATACGAATAACTAGATCACGGAATGGCAGAGTGCCAACAGAGAGAGTAAAAAGAGCAAGGCCAACGAAACACGCATCAGCTTCCTCTATGAAAAAAACAATTAAAGTGCGTTTGTCCAGTTAAACATGAACGTGCCTTCAAATACGCACGGTTGGGATTGGGATACTGTTCTCAGGCCACTTTAACGTTTATTCCCAGCAAGGCTTGAAGAGAGTTTTTTTTCAATTCTGCTGACACTCTTTTCACCAGTCCTTGGCGAAAAACCGTTTGTGAGCAATAGCCGAGATACACAGGTGTCAACTGCTAGCCTGCGCAAGTTCGTCTGTCTTACCCCAACACGAACCTAGTCGTGCCAGGCCGAAAAACGGAAGATGTAGCGAAACCAAGGCTTCGTCTCCAGTTGTGCGTCGAGTCATAGCTTTGATTTCAACCGATGAAATTGCACGTTCATGGCTGAAACTACGCGTTCCGCGTAGGTTACTTCCACCCATCAAGCGCACAAGGCCTTGATGAATAGTAATGCCATAATCTCGCAAAAGGTTGTCTCCACATAACTGAAAAAATGCATTAGTTTGTTCAAGTGTTGCAGTGTCTGCTTTATCCAGTGACTGCAAGCACATTCTTTTTTCTCTGCTGTACCTACAGCCTACTTTGCAATGTCTGGAAAGTTGCTATGTGAAAATAAGCAGAATTCACCGAGTCTTGAAATAGAAGCTAATATACCATCACTATGGATAAATTTTTATGCGAAAACAGCAGACCACTTGATTTGCTATGCTGCTTTCTAAATCCCAAGTTGATCGCATACTTGCTCAGCGATATGTGGTTACATTCCTAGTGTCAGCTGCGGGTCATATAACAGTCTCTCATTTTTTTGCCACAGTTTTCAGTAAGCTGGGTTAGCTGAACGCCAACAACTATTTTCGAACTATGCACAGCAACAAGACATTTTTCGTCTACTCAGGTATTTGCGCTAATACCTACCGAAATAATTTATCTCATTGTTACTTCAAATATCTCGTCTTCAGACTCCTTTTAGCTAACTGATAACGTCTAACACAGTGGTTTTCAACCCCTGGGGTCGCGTCTCCCAGAGGGGTTGTGAAACATTTTTGCAAGGATCGGGAGTAGACATTGCTGCATTATATTTGCTTTGTTCGAGTTTTAAATGGGGGTCGTTGGGCTGTATTGGGTTGCTATGTTACTATAATGGGTGGCAGTACAGAAAAGGTTGAAAACCACTGGTCTAACACGTGCCACACTCATGGCAAACCGATTCAGAGCAAGCCGACTGCAGGCCTATGGATTAGATCAGCTTTGTCCAACTCGCGGCCCAGTGGAAGGTTTTGAGCGGCCCAGTTTAGGTTATCGTTGTAGTAAAGGTATCCAAGATACTGACAATCTGTCCTTTTTTGATATTCTTTCATTTGACATTTTTGATGCAGATGTTCCTCAGTGCTACTTTATCACCTCTTTTACCATTGCACTTAGGATTCGAACGCTTTCAGTACATTAGCTGAAGCTAGATTTACTTTAGATAAGATCAAAGTAAACCATTCAATGTGCGGCCCGTATTACTATGTCATTCAATGTGCGGCCCTGGTTAAGATAGTGACATAGTATTTGTCTCAGTAGGCCATTTGGGTTGGACATAGCTGGATTAAATAAAACAGTAAATTCGCCCAAAAATGTCCACAGGAGGCAAAAACCACCAAGAAAAGAAATTTTAAATTAAAAATATTTGGCAAATGCTTCCAGAGAAAGTACTTTTTAATTTAAAAAATTTAGAAATCAAACGAGGAGTCTAAGTATAACATTTTTCACACCAGTTTTATATTCTACGTAAACTGGCGAAAAGAACTCAGTCAGTTAAACACCGAGGACAAGTTTCTTCGCCGAATATTGTCAGTTTCACAAACAACTATTCTTCCCAGAGAAATGCGGAAACCCAAGCTTACCCTGTTTATGGATGTATCATTTTACCACAAAAACATGACCGATACAACCGCTTACAAAACTAGAGCAGGGTACCAGTTGATTTTCTAAATCTTTCGTTGCTCTTCATTCAATGTATTTTGTGTGCCCGCCTTACAAACTTCACTACTTCATTACACTACAACACATTTTACAATGTCTGTAATTTCTGAAGCAAGAACCAAAACACCAGATATGCGGTATTTACTGCCATGAAACACAGGCTATGTAGTGAACACAACTGACTTCATCTCAAACATAGTTCAGGTTCTACGCTATTCTTGAAGAATTCACATTGTAACAACATGTACACAGACTTTGTGAGGTCAGGGAAATAGCCCGGCTAATTCGAACAAATTGTACTACGTGCCTCTATCAACCATTTTAAACACAAATCGAAAATAAGATAAATTTGCGAATTCTGCGCTGCAGGGCCACCAAGCGGTTCGCATACCCAACAAAAGGTTGGCTTTTCCTCCTCATAAATATCTATTGAAAGTTCAGCGCGGTAAACCTTGTCTTGAAGCTTTAACACTGTAAATTGCAATGCTTCGCCGGTCCATTTTTTGAAAGAAACCCCGTACCACATTCAAAACTCATGGGGGAAAAAACATTTTGACCAACAAAATGCATTTTGTCGAACATAATTCAGCATTTTTACTAAAATAAGCGATAAGTTAATTCAAATGTTTTCTTTGTCCCACAATTGACAAATATTTATCAAAATTGCTCTTTGTCTCCGTGAAAAACCTTGAACGACCGAAATAAACTTTTTTTTGCGTACTTTTCCAGACTTTTCAGAAAATCCTGACAAAGTTAATTAATTCACCATGGAATTATTCCTTCCTAGACTGACCTTTCTCTACGAATTTTGGCTCGTCAAGTCTCAGTTTTTCCCAACAAACTGTGATTTTCAAAATTTTTATGAGGGCAGCTGGAACCCCCTTACCCGCTCCTCTGCAACAGCTATGTTTTGAGTAGACAGGTCAAGCAGCGGCCTGGGGTATTAAGTATTAAATACCACATTGCTTCAAATGGAGTCACTGCATGTAATGGGTTTTTTAAAGTTCGATACTTATCTAGATTGCAACACTTCAAACGGATTAACTGAGTTTGCCTCTTCTCGAACATAAGATTTTCACATTCAAACAAGAATCTTGTGTACCTGACATGTGTCCTACAGGCAAGCAAAAATGTTACGCTTGCCCCAAGGAAACTACACGCGCTTAAAAACTGAAAAATCGTTTTACAGTTTTTCTTTGTTAATGATATGTTGAGCTTTTAATTGAAATGACACATCAAAGACAATCAGTAGAACAGTGCTTGAATTGACACATGATAAACAATCAACCGTGCCCAAGACAATCATATGGAACAACTCACACAACAATATTCAATATAAATTGTGGGGTGTCATACAAAAAATCCCACGAAAAATTTAGATTATCCGTAAGAATTTGCCATCAATGCTTTCTTAAGGATTTCGCGCTTTACAGAAATATTTGAGCAGAGGCTCATGGCACCTCCTGCTATTGCCGGTACGGTAATCACGGGTGGCAGTTTTCCATCTGTTATGCATCGCTGTTAAAGTTAACCAGTATGAAGCCTATCTTTATTAAAATAGCTGCATGATACTTTTCAGGGTTTCTTTCATAGTTACCTTTCCTATCTAAGAGCTCACCCAACTCCAACAGCCGTCTATGAGATTTCAACTTGTCTTTTTTGTACATTAGTGTTTGCCTTATGTTTTGCACAGCCGACTTGTTTTATTTATATTGTTGTTCGTTTTCCACAAGCTTTGTGATGATACTTGCCCCTGCATAAGGAACCTGCTTGTGTACACTGATAGCTGTTACACATCCATTTCGCTGCGCAGCTATTCACTGTAGAGCCTAACAGCAACAAGTATTGAAGAACGAACGCATTTAAACCGACATTCCAAGTAGCGTCGCACTATTCCAATTCAGGTTAATTGCCCTTTACCAGCTACACCCAAAACACTATCACAATAACCCAAACAATTGATGCCTATTACGCATCTGGTTTCTCGGACCTGCCACCCAAACACAGCGCTGTTTTGCTTCCAGGAAAGAGGTCAAAATCGCAGCGTGCTACTAACGTTGAAAAATCACGCTCAAACCTGTGCATATCTTTAACAATCTGCAGAATGTTCCTAGCCCGTTTAGAAACCACATTCAAATATGTACATATCTTTGAGCTATCTGCAGAACATTTTTAGCCCGTTTACTCAGTACCTAAAGCTTATTTTTGTTGGCCCGCTGCATTACTCGATTTGACATCACCAGCTCATTGCTTTACCCAAACGAACTGATTAATTTTTGGATAGTATGCAAAATTTTGCCCACACCCTTACTCAGATTGTTTATCACCAGAACAACGTACTTTTCCCCTGTCACTTAGTTGCATTACGTGACTTGAAAATTTGCATGTAAGTAATTTGCCCTAATACCTTGAAAAGGATTTTGAAACTAAGCACGTGGACGTGAAACAGCATGTCAAAATGGTTCACGTCGCTGTTCCACGGTACCATCTACGTTTTTGCACTCCCGTTCAGTTGCACAGCCATTAGCCTATTTTTACAAGTCTTCATTTTTCTCCAACCATGCTACGCATCTGTTTGACGATGAGCGAATGCAATAGTTGCTGATCCGTTGATACAGCGTATGTTCCGTTGCAATATTGCCTGTAGGTACCAACTCACACCTACCCCGTGATGTGTCATGATCAAATACATTCGTGTTCTTTTGCTGCCCCTATGACATGCACCGTGAATCTGTGCCTAACACGTTAATCAGCAAAACACTTAAAGTTGTTAATCACGTATGAAAATAAGTTTTGTACAGGGATGCAATCGTAACAGTTTTTCTAAAAACGTAGTAAAAATTTACAGGCAGTGCCGGATTAACCATTACGCAAACAAGGCACACGTATTCGGGTCAGTCGAAAATCTAGGCCAGAAAAAGGCATGTAACTTAGCCCTTAGATTTATGACAGTTTCCTTGCAAATAAATGATTGTTAAATTTTTTGTGGTTGCCACGATTTAAGAACGTTGATTAAGAACTTCTTTGATTTATTTCACTTGTCTAGGTCTCTCGTTCAGCTGTTGCATACAGCAATTATTTGTATGTCGTTTGCAATTAATTTCGCAACCATTGGCTTAGTGCCTTACAGATTTAACTAGGCTACTACGTTTTATGCTCAAAATAAGCGTTTATGACGTTACACTGTTTTCACTGAATTGAGAGTAATGCGTGCGCTTGCCTGCCAGAACGTGGCTTTCATTTCGCGTGCATTTCCAAGCACAGAAGTAGCACTCGGAATTTACTTCATCTTCTCTTATGGCTACGAACCGCTCAGGGGAACAAACTTTTTTAGCAATTCAAACAAATTAAAGAAGTTAAACGATCAACGATGGGTCACCAACGTCTTGGTGTGCTGTCGCTCCTGTGCTTCAAAGTGATTTGCTTGACAAAGATTACTTCACCAAACTAACTGAAGAATTTGGAGTCGCAAGCGAGCAAAGCTGTTGTCTAACTTTACGCTCTGCAACTTTTTCAAATGCAATACTCTTAAAATCTTTTCAGTATTCGACAGCACGCTTAAAATGTTTTCAAAAGCTTAACTAAATATATAACTAAAGCATAAGCAATGTGAAGCACGCATAGAGGTTTTATTTAGCTCGGTACTCATTTGTGTGACCCACCTAACATCGTCTTGCGGTACAGATGTTGCGCAGTACTGGTTTGGCCATAAGGATATTGCTAGAATTTTGTGTATGATTGCCGTGGTCATCTGCCCGAAAAGGTTGGTTGCTTCAACGTTTGCGCAATATGCTTTCCATTGTTAAGTTTTCAACTTCTTTCCTTTTGTCTGTGACAGCGTTTCCTCTGAGATTTGTGCCACTTGACTTGTGCCGAACTGCTTTCGCCGTTGTGAGAATCAAACTAAGCTTGCGTCCACGAAACTGATCGTTGTTCAACAAATATACAAAGACTGGTAGTTTTATTTCTGTTTTTTTCAATTAAGTGGAGAGTTTATATTTACTTTCTGTATGCATAGATGTTAGTTGAAGCGTCATACTAAAAATGTGAAAATCAATTATTTATATTGAAATATATAGTGCAAAAAAGTGACACACGTGCAAGAAAAAACGCCGTAAGTTAATATTTTAGTTGACTCACGTCCAAAACGAAAACCACAAAAAATTGCTCAAGTAACCAAATATCTGCATTTCGGGCCACTTTTAAATTGTGCCTTCGGGCCAGCAATGCCTTAATCCGTCACTGTTTGCAACTCGGTGTATTCCAACACGTATATATTGCTGCACCTGCAGGTAACACTAATTCAGAAATGTCATGTATATTTGCTGCTTCAAAGTTTTGCTTTCGCTTCCGTTGATCAGTTGTTTAAGTGCGACAAGTTTTCTAGGCTAGCAGCAGAAGCTCTACCTAACTGAATATAAAAATCTGTGTACATAGTTGAAACAGTCGCAAAGCAGCTTTGCTGCTCTGGTGCTACGTTTAAACCATTTCGCCCTGTTTCTGTTCAACTGTTTGACTGAGCGCTACGCTGTCATGAGCACCTCACCCAGTTCGTTTCGGACCAGATGGTTCATAAGGCATGAAGCGAAGTTTCGTACATGTTTTGCAGCGCGTGGCTGCTGCTGCCTCAACCAACCAAAACTATTCTTTCTAGCTGCTTTATCCCAAAGCGTTGGTTGCAAAACGCGGGAAGAGCATCGAAATGTTACCGACAGATAGGAAATCACATATACAGTAGCGGATTGTTCAAAAGAGGTCCGGTCCGTTCTGGTATATCGCGTACGCCTCGATTTCGCATTGATAAATTAATAATTGACGAATTTAGGTTTTCTCTGTTTCGTATAGTGCACAGTCTTACACCAGTCACAGCAAGGTTGAATCAACCGCCCCTATCGCATTGAGAGCATTGACAGGTTCAATCAATCCTCAGTCGTAAAACCCATAAAATTAAAGAAAACGTACCCAACCACCATTTGAGCATTCAAATTGCTGTTGCGGCTAAAGTTTGTCTTATGCTCGGATGGTTAACAAATGCTAATAGTTTCGCGTACTTGTGTTTTCAACACCTCCGCGACAATCAACTGTTACCTGGTCTCGCTTAAACGATCTTTCAATAAATGTAGTGTTGAAAATAACTGCACAACTTTATTCAAAATGCTACAATTAACATACCCAAAACTTCGAAAGCCTCAGAGACTACACAGCGAACAAACGTACAGTTATGAATGGGCATATTTCGGCGTCACCGCATAATAAACAAATATTTTTCGTGTTTTCAGCGGTTTTGCCATTTGAGCCTCGTGTTTTCTAAGTTTAGGGCTAGGCTATGCTCAGTCGCAGGGAGCGCAGAAATGCGACGCGGTTCCAAGCATCATCATTTGCAGAAATGCCAAAAGGTCGGTTCATGCGTCAGTTGCTTATGCTAGCACAAATTACCAAAAGCCTCACCTATCGCCAACTGGGCGCAAAAGGCGCCCCTGCACGACCTGCACCCTTACTCCGGATCGATCTCCCAGGCATTGAAACGAATCACTTATTGTAAAGCCGATGTGTAAGTAAAGCTCCAACTTTACGCATCAGCACAAAAGCACTCGAGCTCTCTGTGATGGTTAAAAATCAATACCATATCATTACCAGCACGACAGCAGACACTACTGAAGTTTTTCAGCGGATTGTGTGAGGACTATGAGCGCACTTTCAATTCACGTTTAACCTTGACCACTACAACATGCTCATTGGTTGGATCTGTGAAACGGCCACTAGCCATGACGCAGGCTTACAAGGGTTGCCCATCTAAATTTCTAAAAATCATGGCCGTGGTCCATGCTTTGGTGATTTATGAAGTTCAAAAATTCACGTTTTATCAGGTCACAATAAAATCGCATTACATTACAAGGGCTGAAAATATGAGCAACGCATACACAAATTACAGTCCGTTTTAAACTATATATCGAGCGGAGCCATTGGACAAAACTCACCAACGGCAAAACCTTCCCGACGAAAGAAAATTTCGCGATTATACCACATGTATACTTGGTAATTCGGAATCGCATTGCCTAAAATTAAATTTTTTTACACACTCGAAAAATCTGTGATGGAAATTGCCAATTCAAATGATACAATAAACGCAACGCTTTCAGTGATAATCGCAACAAACTTATTGCGTCTTTTTAGCTTTTCACAGATGTCCAGGTGCTAAGGCAGAAAGCAGGAAACCCAAACAAACACACTTTGTAATATCTGAATGCAACGGTCGAGTCAACAAACGCTTGAAGAGCGATTCAACTAGGCCTCTCAACTTGTACCTTCTACTCCTGTCTCTGCCGCGCTTCAGCAGCTCTGCTAACCCACTTTTGCTCACGGTTGTGCAGGTGAGCCACTTGACACAAAGGGCAAAGTTTCGTCTACCAGATCGAAATCTGGCGAAAATCGGCTCATCGCCTGAATGGCCTCTTCATCAAATCGTCGCGTTCATAAAACATCTCAAGCAAAGCACTCGGTTCTACCACGCGTAGCAGTTGTACAGCTTGACATGACTGGCCTTGACTTGCCATCGCGGTGAACAAACACACCCCACTGTTCGACCGTAACCCGAAAGAGCGGAAAGTCATGAGCGTGTGTCTAAGCGGATAAGTCTTTTCGGCTAGATCAAGACGCATTTTTTCAGAAATATCTCGGTACCTGTAACACAAACTGCACATGCTGAGGTGAGGTAGACTGTTTGCCCTGAAGTGTGCAGCCGTCTAAATAAAATGTGAAATTGCACTCGTAGCAGATAAGGTTTCTCGTCCGGTTGGACAGTTGCTCAACCACGCCGAATGCAATAAGCGCAGAAAACTGAATTGAGCTGACACAGTCATCGATGAAATTGCATTGTGATCTGCTATACGTACGTGATCAAAGCCTAGTGCTTAAACATTTAGCTGCAGTTTGTTCGTGTCTTAATCAAAGCGATCTTGACGCAATAAGCGCCAAGCTTAGTGACGGCCGTCTTGAGGAAAATGACAACTGGTCGGTGCGTGGTACTTGGGCACGTCGCAGCCGTGGTGTTATTTTTCTCAGCGGTATTTACGACAACGGCTCACTCGCAGTTTAGTTCAAAATGAACAGAGATTAGTGTCATTAGAGACTACGCTCTATCTTCACCGCTTTAACGGAAGATGAATTTTGATGGAAAACAACTGAAAATGTTTTGCAATTATCTGCAACCAGGCCCAACCTTCGCACAAAACCCGCTTTGAGTCTGCATCATCCACGTTGGCAAAAGTGCTGTTCGGAGAACATGTTTGTTTGTCACTCAGTAATGTGGTATTTCTTGTCTGCAACATAACATAAAAACGTGAATATCAGGTGAAGCTGTGCGGGTTCCATCAAACTGAAGATAAATCTGTTCATAAAAAACATACTATTACTTAACAATTCATGCACTTCTAACGCTCGAGAATCATGCTTAATAAAACAGTTAAAGCACAAGTGTACCGCATGAATAGCTAACCATGATTTAGAGATCTTAAGTCGCTTTATCGTCAATAAACTGTTAGTGTATTTCAAAAAGTGTAGAGCATCGCTTCTGTTGCTGCAGACTAACAAAGCTATTTTTCTCACCTCTATCGGAAGACCTTTGTTTTCCTAAGGAAATTAACTGCATCATCTCTAAATAAAACCACATGCTTAATTGTACAATACAATCAGCAGCAACTAACAAGGCAAAATTTTCATTGAAGTGGGTAGCGGCCCCGAACTTAACACAATCTAGGTTTCATTGCATGTGAAATCATTACTTAAATCTTCCGTTCGATCGTCTTCTCATGTTGAACAGAACTACTGGCGATCATTAATTTTTTGTCTTGCAGAAAAAAAATACAACCACGAAAAGAAGCTTTGCAACTTGCTATTCCAAACATGTCTTTGGCAAAGATTGGTCCTAGAAGCCGCCGTAAACTCAATTTTTCAAGGTTGATAGCCAATACTGTAGTGCAGGTGAAACTATTCTTTTAAACTAGATGGCCAGAAGCGAAAATTAAAAATATATTATACTTTTCCTTCTTGTAATGTTCACAGTTTTGCCAATTTACTAGCAAAATAATGTGATGGGTTTATGATTTTTGGTGCAAGCAGTCGCACCGCACCCATATCAAGCAAATATTCACAGAAAGGAATAATAACTTTATCAACTGACTGTGTTTATCAACTAACACCTACTCTGTAATGCGCTATGACTAACCGTTTTTGTGTCCTTGTGTTATTCGATTACCCTTGTGATATGGACCATGAGTCTGAGTCAAAATATATACTATTATTACTGTATAATGAATAAAATATGCTCGTTTAAACCACGCTTCCACTGTGCCAAAGAAGTTCATTTTTTACTACATCTGTAAAACATCTCCTGCAAATGCAAGTGATAAAAACACACGGAAACAGCGTCTGACAAAAAACACCCCAGAACTTTCGCACGCTACAGCTGATACAGAAATCAGGCTTGATCAAGTGTAGCAAAAACCTTGCCGCTAACGTTAAAAAAACGGATTCGCTGAAATGATGTGGAAAGCTGACATCCCGTGAACGTTTTTTGTGGCATGACTCAAAAAAGCTGCTCACACAAATCTGACACTCTTTAATCAACTGACTCACATAACTTTTGTGGCTGCTTCCAGCAGCACTTCGTCAGATTGAAAGGCAAGCGCACTCGCATGCACGCGATGGCTTTTAGGGCCTCTATTCGACTCTCCACAAAGCTAATATTGGTTTTAAGGGTCGCAACACGCCAGAAAGCAAACAACCGTCACGACAGAAAGACAATATTACAGTGACTGCGACCTTTTTTACAGCTCTGCACAAACAAGCAAGTCGCTTTGGTTTCTACTACTCTTGCTCATTTTCCAAGTCTTGTAGTCGCTGTTCTGTAAACATCCAGCGCTGAAAGTGAGGAAATTGCCAATTTCTTGGCATGCCTGCTGCCATTTGTCTACCTTCAAAATACCTTTAGAGCCGATTTAAACAAACTCGTGCTTTGCTGTTCTCGCAACTTTTGTTCATGTTCCAATTAAGCTTTGTGGAACGCTATCGAAACAAAATTCGAAAAGACGACCCAATTCTTCAGGAAAATGAACACGTCAAAATGTATTTTATAAAATGTTGCCGATGTTTGGCTACTTGGTTCGTCTTGTATGTTGTGTATTTCTTTCTGGGGATTTGAGCACACTGAAGTAAATATAAACGTGACCTTTTGACCTTTATAAAGCACAAAAACATAGTACTTTTTGTTTAATGGCTTTTTCTGTTCCTTGTATTTATATGTAAATACTATACTACGTCTAGGCATAGTTTTGTCTCCATGTGTACATTTTTTCAATTCGTGCCTGTTGTTTACAACTAGCTGCGGTGCTAGCAATCATGGTGTCCAACTGATCTTGCGTCAACTACCTGTGCCTTGTACAAGAAGAGCTCTTCCATTGTGAAGGTGTTCAGTTTAAGCTGCACATTCATTACTAAATGTTTATACTTTACAATGGTTATCTTTGCACATAGCTGTATCAAATCACTGCAATGTTACATTTTTTCTAATGAATCTGTGTTGAATTTTGGAATATATGTGTTACATAAACGTATGAATAAACTTCAACTTGAACTTATTCACGATCAGTTCAATGTTGTCAGTGTGAATATATTTTGAAACTTGCGTAGATTGCATCGGTGTGACACGCTTCTTGAAATTGTGCATCAAAAAGACTTCACAAAGTAGAGTTGCAGGTACAGTGGAAAGCGAGATGTACTGAGAACTTTCCATTCTTTGGTGCTTTATTTTCGAATGGACCACGCTGGCAGATGAAAACGGCACCCCTCCCTTTTGTAGCATTTTGATATTAAAATAGCATGTGCTACATATATGGGCGTGGGAAGGATTTTTTCCAGGGGGCGCAACAGCGGAGTTTTCCAGGGGCACAAAAAGGATGCTTTCCAAGGGGGCCAACAGTGGTGAAATTTCATTTTAACAACTCTGAAACTAAGAGCAAAAACATTTTTCTACTAAAAAGTGAATAGCAAAATATAAAATTTCAAAACCCAGGGGAGCATTGGCCCACCATGCGCCCTTCTATCGACGGCCATGGATGCATATTCTGCAGTAAGCATTTAATCTTTTCGCGAATTCGTATGACTCACATCTGAAACTGTGTGGTGCGTGAGTAAAAAAGAATGCACTTGTGACAAAGAATAATTCCGTAATAGCACACTTGTGACACAGTATACTACACAAGAGGTTCTGGCATGTACATTACACGATAACTTTATGAATTAATGTCAACTGTCTGAATTGCGTCATATGTGTTGCAAGGATCGATGCCACTTAAAGAATTGTCACTTTGGACAATTTCTACTCTGCAACAATCGCCTGGGTAAGTGCAGGTTGGAAAAGAAGCTTGCTGTTAAGCTGTGGTCATCAAGGAATAAAGTGACCTTGGGTAAATGTTACTAGGACAGTTGTGACAAACGCAACTATGTTGGCCATGTAGCAGCAATCAGACAAGCGCAGCTCAGATATCCGTCACTTAGACGTTAGCCACATGCAAAACTGCCCCACCATGGCCATCCCGCACAAAAAATTTACTTGCCACAATGGCAACCTAAGCAAATGGCACTTAGCATTAAGTTCATTGTTATTTTCATGGGCAGCAAACATGTTACCATAGCATAGGCGGAGCCAGGGGGTCCCAGGGGGCCATGCCCCCCAAATTTTTAGAATATTTAGTCATTTTGTGCTTCGACTAGCGGCGTCCCAAACAAAATACTGCTGCTCGCCTAAAAGGAAAAGTTTTGGACCCCCAGTTTTTGGCCCCCAAAATGTTGGGCTGGTTACGCCACTGTACCATAGGCGTTAATGATCTTTGCTGAGTCTAATTTTGTTCTGGTGGCCTGAAATAAGGCTATGTGTATTTGTATTTCTTCTGTTGGGAGTATGAAGAAGACCCAGAAGTGTGGATAAGCTCCTTTAAAAAAATCAATAAAAATGTGTAAGGAAAAACAGGTATTAAACTTTTGCTACATGCCATCGTGATTATTACTTTAATGGAAGTAGGCGATTAAGGGTTTTCAGATACTTCTTTTAAGCACGGTACGTAACAAATTGATTTGATCCCGCTCAGGACGCAGCAGCCTATGCAAACTTTCCAGTACAGGGCCTGAAATTAAACGCTCTTAATGCTTTGAAGAATAAAGTTTATTCGTATAAAGGTAGTAACGAATGCAAACATATGTACGGTAGATTTTATGAAAGATTCCAAAAGCTTTTAATATGCGTACCGCCTGCGACACAGTAAACATCATGCTCCTTTCCAGGGCCTCGCACAAATGCTTCCGAAACTTTCTCGACTATCTCTTCCGATACTGGTGGTCGCTCAGCTCTTTGGCCCTAGGTAAATAACCTTTCTCTTTTTAAACCATTTCCGAATCTGCATCGTAGCAAGTATTTTTTCACAGAATTCTCGAACGCTGCATAGCCTTGTTCGAGTGTGATCGAGCATACACAGTGCGTCTTAACCAGGTGAATGGTTCACCCCAGGGTGAATAAAAGTTTTGCAAAAGTGAACAAAAGAAGAGGGGTGAATAAAGGGTGATTGAAACTTTTGTTTCTCATTTTTTCTATCCTCTGATGACGTGCATTTATCTTGGTTATTTACCCAACACATATCAGCAATCATGAATGAAATGGCCAACTTTAAGCGTTCTAACTTTACGTCTACAGCAGTCATCAACTTATCACTTCATAAAAACCACAATATCGTGCAAGAATTAACTGCGTCTGTGACATATTAGGAGTAGAGTTTACAAAGATCTGCCATGTTTTACTCACTCGAGTAAGGGAATCTTGCTGTGCTCTGCATGCGCGTTCTGAATTCCTGCGCTAAGGGCATCTGCTAGAATCGCATTACTTTTCACAGTTTCATTTCGTTCTCAATGTCGACTGAAAGTCAGACACATGATCACTGGTCAGAGTAGCATTGTATTAGTTGAAGTTCAGGTCTTACCAGTCAAAGTACAGAAGCAGCCTATTTCTGATATTTGTTGTTACCGCTTTGGTATTGATTCCAACATCTAATACGCGTTTACATCCCAGCTAATAGCTGCAGAATGTCTACGAAATACGTACAAGAAATTTTGTTTTGATGAAAGTAAATGTAAATCTATAGATGAAATAGATCAAGACACGCCAGCTTCGCACCTTAAAGAACGAAGTTTAAAAAGGGAGTTCAGCGTTGAGAACAAGCTCCCCTCAGCATGATTTTTCTCAAAGAGCGTCTTTCAAAACGTATCTCTATTATGGGGATTATTGGGTTGATGGCTTCGTTTGCTTGAATCCCCGAGTATAATAAAATTGCATTAAAAGCTTTGCAACAACTGGTGATCACGACTAGCATGTACAAGTCAAAAGAAGGATTTTCGTGTTTATTCCAACTGAAAACTAAAATCAGCGTTGACTCGTTCATGAACTTGGTATTGCAGGATTCCATCATCCGCAGATTGAAAAATTGATCATTGGAGTTCAGGAGCAGCGCAGTCATTAGTAACCGGCTTTCTGTTGTAAATATTTGTAGTTTCCTATTCTTTTTTTTTTCTTTATCCTATTCTTTTTTTTTATTCTGTTGTAAATATTTGTAGTTTCCTATTCTTTTTTTATGGTTTTGCTGTTGTGTCTTTCAGTGGTAGAGTTCTTGAGTTTGATTCTCACTGAAGCGGTAGATTTCGGGTTCTGTGTCGTCGATCACTACAATGCATCGGATGCAGGGCCGGCCCTTAGCCGATTGGACCGATTGCTTCCAACCGGGCCCGCGTTAAAGAGGGTCCGCGCTTCGCCTATTGCTTGCCTACGCCAACTTACACTTTCAATCAAAGCTGCTTGTGTAGTGCCGGCGTGCGACCCACAGTATTTTTAAGCGTAGGGTCCGTTACCAACAAAAATTACAGTGAACTGCGCGGTTTCTAACGCCCTTAATCCACACAATGTTCTTTAATCGTAACAATGGCAATTACTTTTCGGTAATGTGTAGCCACGTTCTTTCAATAGAAAAAACAATGCATTTTGTAGCCTAGGTTTTTCAATAGCCACTGTAATTAAGACAGAGAGGGCTTAAGTTTTGCAGCTATTTTCTGTTGCGGTTATAGGTGTTTCATATTTGGCAGGTCAAGTTTCAATATTTGCTGCAAAAGACGGTTCGATAGTTATTGCTGTTTCAATGCTTACTACTACGTGTCTTCTGAAGTTTAACTTCAGTTCGTAATGGCAGATGTGTGCTGCTTAGTCAGTCATATTCAATTTCCCTCTCGTAGAGATATGATGAGACAACCTGACATTGGCGAAAAAGTCTAAAATAAACCTAGTTTTAACTAATCGAACTGAATGAAGACTCCCGGTGTGCAAAATTAATGGTTTCTTATAAACGTAACAGAAAATTTATTGACGAATATTAACAATAAAGTCATTTGCAAAGAAACAGAAGTGACAGTTACGTTTGAGCGAAGATAAGCCTCATGATGTTCTTGTTGTGCATCATTAAGTACTACCGGTACAAAGACTATGGCAAACAGATGAGCGTCTTAGTTTCTGAGATATAGCCTAACAAATTGAAAGTTGCAAAAAGTTTGGAAAAAGAGAAAAAGTGGAATGACTTTCCTGAAAGTTTTGGAGATTACCAAACCTAGGCAACATACGGGGACCTTTGGTTTAAGAGGAGGAAATTTTTCGATTGCCCTAATTTCTAAGCCACTAAAATACAATCTTCAACTGGAAAGTTTGGTAGGCCGATGACTCTACTTAAGAAAATTACCCAAACATATCGGGCAGTTTTGCCCGAACTTTTTTTAATCTTGGCCTAATCTGCTGGAGCAATTTCCTCTCCCGCCTCGTACGTCAATGCTACCAAAGTAGTTGCCTGTTTTGAAAAATATCTAAAAAGTAGATTTATAGTTATCGGGAAATCTGCAAATACTTTGTATACTTCTTCAATGTTAGAAGAGAAAACTGGTGCTCTGTGATAACCATTTGATAAACTCTTAACTGGAGCTCTATGATAACCATTTTTTAATTGTAAAGAACTGTATATACTGATATGCAAGTCTTATACTGGTGTTTTGTTTTTGGTTGTAACAGTCGAATGTGGGTTATTTATTTAAGAATATGTTGTTTCGGTTCTGTAATTTAGCTAAATACCATGAGTCGAAGACCAAGAGACATAGGTCGAAAATATTTATGTGGCATTTGAAAGAGGGCTAAAGTTTAAAAAAGCTGAAGCAAAAAAAGAGAGGTGCGTTGGACAAGAATTTAGTAGAGCTACCATAGAAATTCCAAAAAAAGCTCTAGAAGAGTCATACCACTGTGAAAATTGTTCTCGTGCATTTCAAATTGTATTTAGTAAGGCAAACGCTCCGGCTACGTGGCCAGGTCTCATGAGTCGGAATGCTAGGGTCTATTTAGCCCAAGCAGGATCGCCTACAAGCTACAGTCGCAACAGAGGTTTTCCACGAAAACGAAAGTGATGGGTCACAGCTTTATAAGTTTCACTGCAAAAGAGTATTGCCAACCAATGAAGCGGTAGGTCCTCTATGGCTAATATGCCCGGCATGGTAAAATAGAATCTTTTCTAAAAATATTTTTAAAATAGAATCTTTTGTTGATTCTAAAATAGAATCTTTTGTTGACACTGCAAGCTTTTTAGCTGTGGGTACCCACTCACACTACACCCTCTGGAGGTATTGAGAATAGTAACTCAAGGATGCATTGGGTGTTACGGCGCTGACATCTTTTCTGGATAGGCGAAACTAGGGCATTAGCCATTTCGGACCTCGATCTTTCACATCACCCGTTTCTATCATTATAACCTGATGTTCCTCTTCAAAAATTTTTGCACACCCCACTGAATGGAGCCCCGCAACATAGGCGGATGCAGGGGGGGCTAAGGGGGCTGAAGCTCCGCCTAAATTTTCTCAGATACGTTTTTTGATCCATGGTTTCCGAAACAGAAACGTCCATTGGGGTGATTTTTTGGATAACCTTCAAACAAACCATTTCTTGCACAGGGATAAGGACAAAAATATCAAATGCATAGCTTAATTTGCTCAATTTGGGCAATCCGAATGTGTTTATTTCACAATAAATGAAAGTTCTAATAAACACGTTTTCATATAAAGAATATGACCTCAATATTATATAAATAGTAAGTGTTTACACGAAGTATTTTCATTACATACCGTTACATAAACCGCACTTACATAGGCGTAGCAAGGGGGGGCAGATCTAGTCATTTTGTGCTTTAAGAGGCAGCATCTCAAACAAAATACTGTTGCTCGCCTAAAATCAAACATTTTGACCCATCCAAAATTTTGGGCATGCCGTGCCACTGCGCACGTAAGTATTTAAATTCTTGTTTCATTTGGGTAAGATTGGGCTTTTTGTGGACAAAAGATGAATAAGCAGCAGACTCAGAACGGTCGCTAGAAAGTTTTCGATGGGAGGGTTTGCGTTTGTGCGGAGGGGCTTGACATTCTAAAAATTGACAAAACTCCACTGATTTAATAGTGCTTCACGTTTCAATTTGGGGGGCTTGGAGCTTTGTTTTGGGGGATAAGTCTACCAAGCCCCCCCTCCCGTGGTGACGGGACTGAGCAGACTGGACAAAAGTTGAATAAGCTGCAGATTATACTATTTTTTCCTACAAGCTTTTATGAATGAGTGCGACGCTCCCACAGCATTTTGCACAAGTAACGTCACTTGAAATGAAGATTTAGATTTTTCATTTCATTTTCTGCGTGTAGCGCCTGGAGCAGCATAAATGAATAAATGACAATTTATCTCGTGTATAGCACCGTAGCACTAACTGAAACAGGGAGATCTATTGTGGAAGTTCTTGTAGGCGAATCAATCTTCCTTTATTTTTGGTGTGGGAACGGCGTTCCCACATCTCTTTTTTTAGCAATACATTCCTGCCTGCCAGCAACAATTTTTGGACAAAAGTTCAGCTCAGCACGAAATCAGATGCTTTTTATCGACCAGTATTCTTGCTGTGTCTAATGATTTGTTTTCAACTTGCTGTGTCGTATTTCTAGAATTGCGTTAACGCGATATAGTCACGTTTCATACAAAAAATTGAATGGATGAGAATTTGGTCATTGACTCACAGCAAACTTCACATTTCGCGCTGTGACGTGGTACAAATATTGTCTGATCATTTTCAATGCCCTTGTGATGCAATAAACACTTCTCAGGGTAAAGTGCCAGCATAATTATTGCTTTCGAGTTTTTTGGTATGTTTGTCTCTTCGCGTAACCCAAGCATTTTTTTGGGGGGAGGAAAAGTTGTACTTGTTTTCGTAATAATATACCTTTTTTCGACCTTCAATGTATTTTCTATGGTCAAACGACTTCGACAATCAACAGCATTTTGTTTCAAAAATTTTGTGATTGATAGTTTGCCACTGATGGGCGGGTATTAATATA
>JGI24158J21664_10000017_pt1 | contig 73496 bp, 46 predicted proteins | sample Ectturendosymbi3_FD_21664 | JGI IMG/M metagenome (IMG submission 21664) | reverse complement strand
CTGCAAGCTCATCACTGCATGACACTACAACTGTGAACCTGACTCTTGTGCAGTGTGAGTTTCATACCCGCAAAAAAACTGTCATTGCAAGAATCAAATCAATTAATCGGAATTAAGATGCCGACTTCAGGTTTTTCCAGAAATGTTTGGTTCATAATCCCAATTTCCACCAGGGGGACAAATTCCCGGTTTGCCCTCATGCCCTGCGGACGCCCATGCGATCATTGACTATTTTATATTAGGCTCCATAAACAAGGCTAGCTCATCTAATGAAACGAAGAAGCGTTTTTGATTACTTGTTAGCATAGGTTGATTTTTAGCATCTCGAGCAAGTAATGCGCAGTACAAAAATATTTTTGTCGATGATTTTCAATGAAATCAAGTGCCATGTCAACACCTCTTTAGGTCTGGTGGGGGAATGCATCCCCTGCATCCCCTCCTGTGTCCGCGCCTGGGTACTTGCAGGCAATAAAGCTGATAAAAAAAGAATGAATTGAACGACATCGCCCTCTCACCATACAGAGCATTTTCTACTAAAAAGAAGAGCATTTTCATTTTTTAGCATTTTCTGCTAAGAGAAGAGCATTTTCTACTAAAAAATTCATAGGAAATATCAAAATTTAAAATCCAGGGGGCTTTGTCCCCCTGGTCCCCTTCCGACGCCCATGCAAGTCTTTTTAGATGTTGCTGCATGATGAGTGTCCAATGAACTTGTACATGAATATTCAGCTATAAAATGCTTGATGGGAATGCATTGGTGAAGAAAATAGAACAGACCACAAGTAAAGCGTTTTCTTGCAAAAAAGAATCACGGCATAGGATTGAAATCGCACTGGCAACGAAAATTTGCAAGTTAACGCTTTTTTTCTGCTTTGAAGCTTTGAAGCTGTGTTTTTCAGGCTGCAGCGAAAAGACTAGAAGAGCGAAAACGTCCTTTTGACCAGACCGATGATGGCAAGCACAAGTTCTCTGACAAATCGGATTGCGACCATCCGGAGATTACAAGTTCTGAAGGTTCTGCTGTGGCAGTGGAGCCGATTGACTCCACACTTAGAGCCAATCAGCATTTAACTTGGTTCGCAAGCCTTAACAAGCAATCTCACGACGAGGGGTACTTCAGCGTGAAGTGCAAAGCAAGTCAAAACGCGTACCTTTTGGCAGACGCAACAATGGAGTATGCTTCCCAAAGAACAAGTAACTCTGGAGTGGTGATGCTTCCTGAGACGCCAATACAGCCTGCATCCAGGCCGTCGACAGCAAAAATGGAAAATTTAGCAGAGTTTCATTCAAAGCAGCTGAACGGCAAAAAAATTCATGCAGCGCCCACGAGCCGGTTGCCCTTAATTTTTGCCTTTGTCTCTCACGTGATCCTTTTGAATACTTTGCTCAATGAAAGCGACCCCAATACAGTGGATATCTTAAGACACTACAACACTAAAGCCTTTGTTTCAGCGCTGGTGGGTTTTTATAAGCGTTGTACTGTCAAGAAATAGCATTTACTGACTGTCCTGCGCACAGATATTCCGTTTTCTCTTTTCAAAGATACAACTCTACGGATGTGAAGTTGTACCCCGAAGCATTTCCCTTTAACAAAGTCCTGTAGGGATTTTCAGAAAAGGAAAAAGTTTTGTGGTTGCTAGTTGATACAATAGCATTTTTCACGCGCTTTGCATGTAAATTGTCCGGGTTGTTAATTGCGCTGTCAATGAATGAAAGCATTCACCTGTCAAGCCATTAAAAATGGCACATTTAGGTGATTATTTCAAATGCCATACAATGCAATTGCTTGAGAGTCTCATCATTAGCAAACCCAGCCGTCTTGCATCGTGGCTGATGGCAGATGCTTGAATTAAGGCCTATCTGTGCAACCAGGATTTTTTCGCTTGAATTTGTTTTTCTCGGAATTTGCCCTAAAGACGGAAAGCAGTCTTGTTTCGCATTTGGGGTATGTTTCACCAGGCCTGTAGCCTTGGCGGGCATTCGGGGGAAGCGCCCAATTTTTGTGTTCCCCCAAATCTTGTTGCGCCCAGAGTAAAAATTTTTGAACATATAATAAAAACGAAAATCTTGCCGCCCCAAAAACGTATTTCCCCCCAAACCTTAAAACCTGGCTACGGGTCTGTGTTTCACCCGTGTTGACATTTAGTCCACACTTCCACTAACATTTCTGATGATGCGTTGTTCAGAAATGATCAGTGCACGTGCACAAAATAATAGACGCATTGCTGTCACTGCCTGGTGTCATTGCTCGTTTAAAGGCAACTATGCTCGGGTTATTTCCGTCTTTCCTTTGAATACACATTTGTGGAAGCAATCTGACATGTTTCAATCTTCAGCGCATCTCAAATGCATTTTCGACCAAAGAGTTTTGACTGCTCATTCAACAATCACTTTCAAAACACAAGCGAACGAAAATGATGAAGGGAAACATTTGTTTTATTACGAAAACAGTTCCGATTTATACGATTGTATCGTAAAAGCAGCAAAACGATAAGATAACAAAAATAGAAAATAAAAGAGAAGTACGCCACAGGAGTAACGATAAAACTTCAAATGAGGTTACTTGTATGAAGGACAAGTGAAAATGTAGCAGTTGAGTATCGACGAGTACGGAAGCATTTTTAAAACTGGCAGCTTTCTTTTTTCGCGGGTTTCTGCGTTGTCTTTTTTCTCCTGCGGGATCTTAGATAATCTTTGATCAAAGTTTTCAAATAAAATAAATTCGTACAGAATCGAAATGTAATATTTTGACGAGCACTTAAAGTAGTTATTTGTAAACGGAAACAATCCCAACTTTTGTCTGCCCCTCGTAGAACATTGTCACAGACAATCAAAAGCCTCCTACTTCGTAGGTTGCTTTTAAAGGAAGAATTGGAATGGGACTTACAGACCGCCTGCATTTGCCTGGCGTGCCCCGTCGCATCTTTCTCGCCCTCTGGTGACTTGCGTACAAAGGCACGAAGCCCTCGATCGCATTAGCGTGCTCATTTTGTCCGACGTCCGAGCTGCTGCGTACCCGCAGAGGGATTTGCAACTTCAGGCGATCGTTCGTGTTCGGAAGAAGGGTCCCGTTCAAGGACGTCGTCGATGACGACGTAGATGATGACGAGAAGGTCGTGCTTGTGTCGCTGGGCACAGACAGTCGCTGCTCGGAAGAAGAGTAAACGCTGTCCGCGCTGGTCGCTTTCAACAATGGGGCTCGTCTGCCATCTTGGCGGTTATTTTGACGGGCGAAATTTTGTGGAACAGAAATCAGTGCGTTTCGACGACCACGTGGCGGTTTAGAGTAGGGTGGGGGGGTCGCTGGTGAGTCGCTGTCTTCACCGTCCGCCTCCGGAATTCTCATGATGTCTCTTCCCTTATCTAGGCTGTTCCTCTTCTGAAAAGTTTTGTTGTTATTGTTGTCATTGTAGTTGCCTGCTTTAGACAGACGAATACTCAAAGGCAGGACAGGTGTGCTGTGCTGTCGCCTTAAGCTGTGGCTTCGATTGGCGACGGCAAAACTTTTCACTGCTTCTGCAGCGCAAGCGGAGGAGTCGGAGCTAAGCACCTGAATCTTGTCTTGGATTCGGTAAGAAAACTTTTTCCGTTGGCTGCTAGAGGGCGAGCGAGGGCTGCGACGAGAGAACTCGCGCCAGAGGTCTTCGAACACCTGCGTGGGTTCGTTGATGGACTCTCGCGTTGATATCTCTCGAAAAAAGTGACAGCCAAGCTCGCGCGACAGTTGCTGGCCCTCTTCGTAGCTGACCATACGTTCGTTCTGCGCCAAGTCCACCTTATTTCCGACAAGCACCCAGCACGGGCTGAAGTTGACGCGCATGTGCGAGTGAGTGTAAGACGCAATGAACTTCAGCTGTCTCAGCTGGTCGAAACTGTACTTGTCTGTTACGTCGTAGACAAAAATGAAACTCTCGCCCCATTTGCATTTGTCCTCGAGAGTGATGCTGTTGCTCTCCTCCTGCACAAGATATAATACGCTTTAGTTGGGGAGCAAACCACTGAAGTTAATTATTCAGCTTGTTTGGTAAGCACTCACAACTGAATGATGACACTCAATACTGAATAAACACTATGCTGTTGCACGAAAAATAATGATTTTAGGACAGATCACATCCTTTTTGCGATGAGAACCAAAAAGAGCAAAATAAGTCAAGTTGAAAGCAGACACGTTATATTTTTGTATCGTTCAAAACATAACCTGCTGCCGCATTGCTCAAAAAGTCGCCCCTACAAACTCGGTTACAAGCTGAAGGGAGCTTATTCTAATATGCCACTAACCTGCCCAGCAGTGTCCATAATCTCATAATTAATGAGCTCGTCATCTACAAGCGTTGAATGGCGGTAGATGGTTTCTGAAATATAATGAAGAAAACGTGTCAAAAAACTATAATAACCTTGCACCAAAGATGAAAGGACAAAAAGAGTCAAGCACAATAAAGAAGACCACGCGAATCAATTTGCATTTTACATCCACCACCCCGAATGGCAGAAGGCGGAGGTAAAAACGCTGCGTGAAACGAGGTGTAAGCGCCAACATGTCACTTCAACAAGGTGGCCCAAGTCCCAAAACCAGAAACAAACCGATTTGCGTATTTTACTTGTTGTGCTCAACGTAGCTTTGTTGTTTCTATAAAAGCCGGCCAAGTTTGAAATAAACCTGATCGTCTTGTTGCGTAAGTTTTTCTTCTTTAAAATCATGTCAAAATTTAGAAGTCTATTCATTGTCAAGAAATCAGGCAAAATCGCACTTGGCTTCCTCGTATCATCCCTAGGAGATGTCGAATCCTCCTTTAAGGATTTGCTGGCTCGAAGCTATGCGTCTATCAGTGGTAATCGCTGTTTCGGTTGAATGCACTTTGTTAGCCCAAATTCACCTAAATCGAATAACTTTGCGACTTAGCCACCAGGCAACTTTAAAAATTGTGAATCCAACAAGACTTTTTGCAAGATTTATTGACCTAAGCTTTGTATTAAAAAACAGGGAGCGTTTGGCATTTTTGTCATCCACAACTTTATTGGACAGGTGAGATTTATCACCTGCCGCCTCTCATAACCACATCAGCTGCTGCCTCCAATGACCACGACAACAAAACATTTTAAAACAAATTTGACGTGCTCCCATGCAACACGCGTATTTTGCAAGGTTCTCAACAAACAGTTTAACTCAAATTTCAGATGAAACAGATAATTATCACTGCGGTAAACAGGCACTGAATAATCGACATTAATCACCTAAATTTGGATCGTAGTCTCCAATGAAGCGTTTGGTGATGAACCGGACTGCCATGGCTGAAAAACAAAGTCAGAACATTGATTGGGACGAATGTGAAAGGAAAAAATTCAACGTTAATTGGCTTGTTTTGGCTCTGTGTTGGGCAGCGGCAAAACAGATGATTAATCTCTCGCAGAAACGGCAAAAGCCGATCAGCGAAAAGTAAAAGTCATTGCGTGTATTTTTGCAACTGAATCACACCAGCTTGAGAACCGAAAAATATGTTGTTTCGCCTGTTTTGTTGCGCGCTATTTTTTGCGCTCTAACTAGGGAGCAATCCGGAGCAAAACGTGAAGAAAACCGTCAGGCAACAATCAGTAAATCCCACAATGGCTTTTTGTGGTTAAATAACCTATGCAGTGAACCTTGAAACTATTCTTGAGAAAGACTATATCTTTTGCATTCTTATGACTGTGGGTTTCTTGCACTGAACACAATACTTTTCTACCACACATAAAACATGAGTTCTTTGATAAGAATTCCACAATGGAAAAGAACTTTCTCTACGTCTCAATAAGTGAGCTCATGATGCCTACGCAACCAACGACATATATACTTCAATACAGTTAACTAGATCGATACAGTCGTTGCTTGCTTTGTAAGAAAGATTTTCCGCAGTTACGGTTTTCGCGGCGGTTAAATAATGCCTCAGTGCATCTTTGTAGGTCTTAGGAGATAAACACCACTTTTCTCTAACCCAAAAATAATGCATAGGCATCTGATCGCGAAATACAGCGCAATGCTGGTAAGGCGAGCGAAACAAACACAAACAAGCAGAGACCAATTTTCACCGCACCACGGAGTTCAGGCTTGCGCGGTGAAGGCTTCAACTAGCTTCACGGTATGGGCTTTTGCGCATCAGTTTCGTGTACTTGAACCGCGCAAAATGCCCAAAGCGCATGGCGCTAGTGATTGTTGCGGTGGAGGTTTTCGGCATGCGACTGTTCATTGGACAACCGAATAAACCGAAATCATGCTCCGCATCGGCTTAGCCCTATCAACTTTTTACCGTCAGCATGCACTGAAAGGTCAGCAGTGGGTCGGCCGTGGTTTGCACTACACGGGGAAAATTTGTTAACGAACTGCTTAGCTTGAGTAAGAACCTCGAGAGGAACCCAAATGCCTCTTCGTGCCCAAAGTGAAGCAATTTCCTCATGTCTTTCGTCAAAGGCGCCAATGGTAAGTAATAGGTCATAATGTGCTCGCAAACCGTCACCCATATAATAGGGAAAGAATGCGCTGGACAAAAACTGCTGAATAACTTGCCTATCATAGCCATTCCAGGTTTGAAGGTACTTGGGTCTTAATCAAAGCTTGCCAAGAAGACTGCGTGCAGACTTAAGTTTGCAAGTCAAACGTGGTTGATTTATCGCTACCAGTCTATGCGTAGAAAGTCATCTTCAAGTTAGTTCAAACCGTTAGATTTGTGCAAATGTTTGCTGCTTGTTTGCGCTGTCTCAAAAACGTATTGGGATCGAGACAAAGCATGGGCCATTTGTGAATGCACTTAGCCTCCTACGACGCACTTGTGTAGCGCGGCGGCGTGAAATTGCGCTGTGGCATTGAGATGATACGATATCTCTTGACCCGAACAAGGCTTCACGCGCCGCGATAACGCAACACAAGCACATCTCATATCTATCTACAAGCCAACTCCCAACTATCTACTTCGCCCTAATTTTGATAACGTATAAATCGCTGCAAACAAAACTGTAGAGCTAACTAACTAACTACTTCGCCCTAATTTTGATAACGTATAGATCGCTGCAAACAAAACTGTAGAGCTAACTGCAAGGTGCACTGCGTAAGCGCTCGTGCGTTACGTGCATTCCATATGGATGCAAAGATAACTTGTGTTTTGATTTATTCATATTGGTCTTGAGTTTCCTTGCCTTCTCTGCTCTTGCTTTAGCCCTATTACAACTTTTCACTCGTAACCATTCCTTGCAGATTTAAGGACTGATGATGCGTGGAATTACGTGAAATCGATTTCCTATTAATGATGTTGCTGTTTGATGAGACTCCGTCGTCTTTGTAGAGACTCTTTACTTGGTTGCATATAAATCAAAAACACAAACCGAAGTTTCTGCAACGACCTTGTCTTCAAACGTATTACAATGTGTTTCATGTTAGGTCTTCTGAAAGAACTTTCCAGTAAAAATTCTTCGTACCGGACCACAATGCGTAGTGGAGACGAGATATGTTGACCCTGAGAAGTGTTTTGCTCAATAACGACCTTATAAAGTAAATGATTCCAGACTAGAAACTCACGACCGGTTGCAGTAGACAAAATGCCAACATGTCAGCCGAACTGCGCGCAAAAACATCCTTTTCGGATGTAACTAGTATACAGGTAGCTTCGTGCGATGTTACTGATCATCGACAATGCTGTTATGTGCTCAACTAGTGTAAAACAAATGAGTGCGCAAGTGGTGGCTTGTCAAAAACAGACGGAACGGTTTGCTCCATCCTGCAAGCAGATGACGAAACTGACAAGGCGCGCTGAAAATCGCACATATTCCCGAATTACAGGAGATCATCGTTTATTTGCAGATTACGGACAGCGGCGCAAGTCAGCGTCAAGTCGTCACCGAGCGTTAATTCCCACAGCGATGCGCGCAAAGCACGAAAGACGCCAACGCTTGTCTCCGAGCGTTTTACAGCGGCAGGACCGAACAAGTAATTGGAGCGCAATCGATCAAGTTGCACAGATTGCTGGTTTAGAGCACACCAAGAACAATCTGAGACACGATGTCGGCACAAAAATCGATTGGCTTGGTGCTTAAAAACAGAACAAACTGAAAGCCACTTTTTTACAGAAGATCTGCTGTGCCGACGTTGCAATTGGCCTAATTTGTTAAAAGCGCGATTTACGACGAAATCGCACAGATGGAGATCGATGCATGGATTAGCAGCCTTCTGCATAATATGAGGCTGGCTGCTGGAAGAAGGCGCAATTTTAGATTTTGTCAGAGCTGCCACGGGTGACCAGTCACTGGTGTTCTCTTTCTGAACAAAATTCGAAATGTTCGCAAATTACTCTGACTCATTATTCCGGCATTCGCGAACTCACCCAATCGTTTTGGGGAAAGGCCACTTTACTTCACCACATCACACACTTATAAGAAAAACACAAATGATTTTTTTAATGTTTGACGGATTTGTTGCTAATTCACTGGCTCGTAAAAAATAAAAAAATTTGCCAATGCTATTTGAAAGGTCTGTTCTATGGATTAATAGGAAACTTTGATCAGCTAAATATATCATCTTAAAGGGATCACGTTATTAAACTTTTCAGGAACAGCCTTTTGAATGATTTTTGCAAACTATAACGTGGAAAACCACCCCACAAACACGACTAATTTGCCACTGGCAACTGAACCAACGGCTGTGGCAACTTATGAACAATTTTTCATCTTAAACAAAAACTCTGAACGATTCCGGTAGTAACGTATTCGAATATGTCATTGCAGCAAAAAATAAATGGATAACCAATTACGATGTAGGAGCCACATCATCGGCTGCTTGTAACAGAAAAAATATGAAAAAAGATCCAAAAGAATGAATACGTGCTGTCGGGTTTCTGTTCCAAAATTCTTGTACTTCACTGTCACTGTTCTTTAAAAAATCTCACATAACTCGGCACAGCTCTTGCTTCAAAATTGCTCGGCTTTTACTGTGAACTTACAGGTGTGCTGCGGAATCGCACCTCCAGATAAATATACGGTCACGACCTATCAAGAATCAGAAGTGGTTGCCTCCATAACAAGGCAGCACCAAAGCAGAACCATGGTTTTGCAAGAACTCCATATACTTCGAACGACCCACCACAAGCGAGGCATCATGGCTTTCATGAGGTTTTAACAAAAGGGCTTAACCGCGGTGACTGCAATGTAGCCAGGGGCGTATCCAGGCAGTGAGATTAGGGGGGTGATTTAAGTAATAATTGGTAGACAAGCCTCATGACGGCTTTGCTACTGTAAGAAGAGAGATGAGTTATACTTCACAGCACGGCTGTGACAAAACAATGGACGACAAAATAGCCTTATATCGCGAATGTTGTTTTCCGAATTGTACATAATTACAGTGAGTAAAGTTACTTTCGTAGGCTTTAGGGGGAGGCGATCGCCCCAATCGCCCCCCATGGATGCGCCCCTGAATGGTGTAAGGATTTGTCACAGCAACGAGATGCAGTCCGCTTTCGCGCAAAGCGTGACTCAGGTACTTCTGCAACCGCAACTACAAGCGCGGATCGATAAAAATGTGTTGCTCATTGACGCAAACAATCCATGCAAACCGTAATTTGCGCAAAATCGTTAAATCATGAGTCAACTGCACGCCAGGACAACAGTATTTGTTGAGTTTAATATAAAAACACGAGGAAACGCGTCGTCAACCATCGCACATATTTTAGAAGAACAACTTAGGTTTTTCTACATTTTTTTCCGCTTCACAATAGTTTGTTTGCGTTAGCATAAACGTCTCCTTGTTTTGCCCCATTACATATATTCTATGTCTGTTCTCCTTGCGGCGCAGTCATGCAGCGGAAGAGACATTTCCTTGCCACAAAAATGCTTCTATTTACTTTCATCCGAAAGGCCTCTGACGGAGCAAAATCAGCCTTAAACAAAACCATTCCGCACTAGCGCAATAGTGCAAACATTTGATAAACTCATTTAAAAAATTCCATCACAGCAGAAACACCACGTCACTGATATTTCGTTCAGTCTTGGCGTACTTAGATGCAACCTCTGTGATCAAAGCGTTAATCACAACGAAAAAGCTTGCGATAGAATACAGAAGCATCTCATTTCTTATGTCATAGGAAAATGCACTTTTCTCGTTGTTTGGCAACGATCCCAAAATAAGAGGAACGAGGTGTTGGTTGCCTCGGCTTTGTGCCAACGTTCCCCTACGCAAGAAAGGAGCAGGTCAGCGGAGTGGGTTCTTCCAAACTTTTTGATGTGAAACACGAAGGCCAACACCTCTCAGAGAAGTGGATTAGCAAGGGAGAGACGTTGTTTCCCGAGCACTTGTGACACCAAGTCTTATCGCTGACAAGGCAACAAGTACTGCTTCGTAAAAACAGAATTGGATATGAGGTCCTCTGGCTTTCAAGCAAAACGGTAATTATCCGTGCTTAAATAAGCTGTGGGCGAAATCTCTCTCGACGCTGGAGGAACGGCGTGGGATTATGGAGCAGTAATTGCCCAGCTTTAAATTATGTGAAATTTCTCAACTAATGCTGATGACAGACCTTTCGCATTGCAGAGGTGTAAGGATAAGAGGTGCACTCCTGAACACATTGCCATAATAAAAACCAAACGGTTCCAGCTTTCAGCGCGTTCGATCGATGACCTCCGCACGTTAGCTGTTCGCTGGGGTCCACATTTGCGTAAAAAATAACTGCCTCGCCCTGTGTCAGGAAACGTGACCCAAGACAGTAGAAACTGCACTTGCTGACAGTTGATTTCATCGCAGCCTCATTGAGTAGCGACTCGCGTTCGAAACGACGCTGCAGTCAGGTACCGTTGCAGTCTGATTAACTTTGCCAGCGACACATTGGGTTTCACTTCGGATCAAACCTGACTTGGGGAAAAAGAACCTAGCTCGCAACTTGTTTAAGTTGAGGAAAGTGGTTAAGTTGTTTTTTTTATCCCCATTCCTGCAGCATAATGTAAGCAACTTTCGTCAACAGACAAGTGATTCCGCTACGCCAGCTTGCCATGCAACTTGTCAATGCACGTTCACACCGAAGAACAGTTCACTGCACATTCCAGCTTACGGCAATCTCGTTTCGGCATATGCCCTAAAAAGCATGCGGTCTGTCTTTAGAAAAGTGGTGTGCACCTATTAAAACAAATTCAAAATATATGCAGCAATTTCTGGGCATCCTAGTCGGAAGCACTTTAGGTCAATATAACGACTTTTTTTCTGAAAAACTGCAGGAAGTGGAGAGTATGCAGACTTGGACTTGAAAACATCATAGTGCACTAGTGACTGTAGCAAAGTCTTTGTTCTTAGTCTTAGTTCAACTGCGAGAAAGAAATAAGCTCCACCTAAGTGCTTAGACCGCTGCCAAGAAGCTACAGCTTTCTCTTGATTTTTTTGCAGCGGAGCGCTGATCGCAGTTTGACATCGACTCATGGATCGGATAACGCAGGCAGCAAGACCAACTCCGTAACTGGTGGATGATTGATACAGCAGTTGCGAACTTGACTGGATTGGTAAACAACCTGTACGACCTGACGCAAACGAGCGACCGCCAATTACCCGTTAAAATGTCTACGAACAGACGAAAACGAATTGTTTTTCGTCCCGCCCATTTTATTTTTCGACCGTTCATTGTGTGCAGTCAAACAACGCAAATAGTCTACGGAACCTATTACTGGCCCAGCCAATAACTGTGAATAGCTGAGCTTGCTTAAAAACGCGACTGTGTTTTTTTCGTGACGAAAAGATATTAGCCCCAGCGCACTTGCTTCCCGTCCGCCCGGCTCACTGTAAAAGGTCCGTTCCTAAAATGCGAAAACATGCACTTGGATTGCCAACTCTGGTACAAACATTTTTTTCTGTTCATAAGAAAAGAAGAGGAAGTAAGGAATCCTTCGTACTCTATACGAAGTTACATATTAGCCAAATAGGAATCCACAAACTAGGTTTTCTGTGCCTTAAGCCACATTTCCACCTTGAAACATAAAGGATTACTTTATCTTTGGTTGCTAATGGAAGTCATCAGACGCTGAAAAGACGCTTCAACCTGCTCAACGTACTTGTGACAGTCGCAGGCCTTAATAAAAAAATCAAGACTTTTCTTTCAGTGCTATTATACGTTAAAATCTTTGACAGACTTTACTTTAACTCTTAATAATGTATGCCACGCCATAATATTTTTGCTTTGTTCCACTTTGCACTGTAGCGTATAAGACGCGTTTTGGAAACTTGAAATGAATCTGCAATTATGTGGGATGACCCTGAACCGTGAGCACGCAAATGTAACACAGGTTATACAAACTAATTGTTGGCCAAGATAAATGGTTTAGCTACATTTTTTGAAGGTAATAACCCCACCTATAACAACGTTTGCCGCTCATATCAAAGCTGGTCAAGTATGAAGTGTAGGCCAAAGTGTCGCAATATACAATGCGCTGAGAGTCTTACGCTTGTGCCATGACGAAATCTTTGTTTCTCAACGGGTGTTCACTGTTCAGGATTGCGTTCAACCATAATAGTAGAGTGGGTGTCTGGCATGTCAAGGGTCTCTGGTTTAACTGAACCCTTAATTAGTCACTACCATCACTGCGCGGCAGCAAAGCAATCGCTGCTTTGAACAAGCATGCTGTGCTGATAACAACCATGCACTCAGCCTGCAAATGGTTGCAGTCAGTGTAGTAGAAAAAATTCTCTATGAGGAAAGAAAACATCAGTGAAATGCCGTCTTATAGAGCTTTCAGCACGATGTATGATGTATGAAAATCTTCATCAAGAAGAGACCACCATCCACCAAAAAGAGTGCACACAAGCAAACGCAACTTTTGCAGTCAACAAATATTGCACACAAATTGCGTTTCTCTGAGTGAGCCGTGTGCACGTCAAGAAACAAAGAACATGTTGCTACTAAATAAAACCATGCCACATGGCATCGCTAACAGACGGAAACATTACTACCCGTCGAATAGTGACCGAAGTCTGCTCGGGTGTGAAATTACCGAACCCGTAAATCACCTCAGAGACGCCGTGTCTGTCTTCAGACGCGTGCCTGCAATTACCCGCTCTTTTTTGCTTTGGGTGACATTAAAGAGTGCTTTTTGCTAGTGCTTGTTTTCTTCCGAGTTGCGCCTCATGTGTCATATGTTATGAGGCAAAAGAACCATTGATTTCCAGAAGGTTCATGCAAAGAACCTCGCTGACGTAGTTGATATTGGGCATGGTGGTGATATGAAGCAACTTCCTCTTGGCGTCTTAGACCACGGCGCTCAGCATGATGTGTGCTGCGGATCACAGAAGAAGCAAAGTGACTGCTTTTTTTATTTCTCAGTTGTTACTCGCAACAATCCGGTCGTACATACCAGTGGCGTAGCCAGTCCAAAATTTGTGGGGAAAACCGTTTGACTTTAAGCGAGCAACAGTATTTTGTTTTAAAAAATGCCTCTCAACGCACAAAGCACAAAATGTCAAGATATGATAGAAATTTGGGGGTCAAGAGGGCCGTGCCCCCCTGGCTATGGTTCGTACAGTACGTCCCGCGGTGGCTAATCTGGTGTGATGGTGAATAAATTCTGCTGCGGTGTGATGGGTGATCTCAAGGCAAGCGTTCATTGAAATTCCTTTGAAGTAACACTTGATCAAAGTACAGTAAGAGACTTTAAACATCGTGATGTTCAAAAGTCATCGCAATGATTTTGCCAGAAATATGAAAGCCTTCCACCCTATTAAGCTGAATACGTTGAAGACGGCAGTGGTCTGAGCAGTGGTATTTGACCGCTTCAGCTGAACCGAACCCGCAATTAGGTCTCGCCGGTATCTGCTGCAATGTCGAGAATGCTTTCTAATGACGGGTTGTTCGTAGAAAAATTGTGGTTTTCGAAAGGCTAAGATTTTACGTCACAAAGCGTTCTTGATAAAGCATCTATTTTTCTTCGAAATCGGGTATATCGAATGCCATTTGTTTGAGCACATTTATTGAGTTGATTGAAACAATCTCAGGGTTCCTGCCTCGTACGGTGATACACCTTGATTCAAGACGTTGACCGTAACTTGTCTTCGAATCCGCCATATTTTAGAACCATTTTTTCAGACGCATTTGCTTTAAAAACCGAGCTGACCATTAATGGTCGAGTAAAACCACTGCAATGTCTGTACCACGCAGGTTAAGCGCACCCTGGGTCGTCGCGTTGGTTTTCGTTGTGAAAACAACAAAGTGTAAGAAACTAGCGTTGGTTTCAGTTATTTGTCAAAGAAAAGGTTACTCTCAGATATTGCGGCAACAGCAACGGACGGGACAAACAACGCAGTGGGTCGGTTGTTGGGAAACTCGTGTGATGCTCGGCTTGTGGCTAAGAATAAGATGCTATTAACCATCGGGGCATGTAGCAGTTAAAAAGCGTTGCGCACTACAAATCCAAATTGCAATAATTAGGAAAACAGCTGGCATAACCACTGACTTGTTTAAATCATAAAGAATTAAGATGTTATGACTGACGTTAATCATCGGCCTAGTTTGCATTGGGCAAGACTAACTTGCATGCAAAGGCATCAATGTAATACGCACCTCTTGTTGTGTGTCTCTAGCTTGAACTCGTGTCCTACGGGAAGGGGCGGTTGCCTCATTTAGACAAAGCCTGCTCGCGAACACCCCTGACGCTTTGAACGCAGGCATCAGCTAACACAAAGCCCACGCGACGAATTAATCCTACCGAGAAGCTCTTCAGCTACTGTTGTGTTCGCTAAGTCGCGTTGACGCGAAATCAGAGAAGGCTAACTGGCCCGTAACATCAGAGGATTATTTTGTTACGCTTGAGAAAGATAGTTTGTTTGACCAAGGTTTGTGCTGCTCGACAATCGAATATCCGATGCGTTTCTTCAGCACTGCTCTCAGCGCTGATCTTCAATGTTTTCTCACGGTTCTGCTGTACGTTTAGATGGCGTATCACTGGAACCGAGGTAACAAGCTTTCAACCGATCATGCAAATAAAAAATCCACATTGAAAGTCAGCTGCTTTAAAGACAGGCAGATGACCCGCAGAGGTTGGTGCACTTTGAAAAGGTCTTTTTCCTCTTAAAGTTTGCGTGCGTTTTTTGAGGTGTACGACTGCGCATGACAAGGAAAACGAACCAAACCGTTCCGTTATGCAGCTGAGTCTGTCGAAGGCAGAAAATCAGCACAACAGAGCAGATGAAATTACGGCACCAGCGTGGCGTTAATCCTATCAGGCTCCTTGCCCTTCAGCCAACTGACGAACACGCCGCATCATGGTTATTTGGCGCAATAAGGAAAGTCCAGCAGGAACATGTCAAGTTGACGCGTACGAATTTGGAACGTTGTTAATGATCCGAAGCCGCCCTCGTGCCGATTCATCGGGGCTAAATAGTGTTGTCAAAACAGGCAAAAGTTTGCCACCAACAGTTTTCAAAGACATAGTACTGCATTGGTCGAGAGTAAGTGCGTCAGGTATTGTGTGCAGGTCACAACAGCAAAGACAACGGAAGGAATCTCTGTTTTCGTCATCTTCAGTCACGCTGCGTACAGGATGAAAACGGGCGGTCCATTAATACAACGATGCTTTCTAGGCTAAATCATGCTGGAAAGTTCAAGTGTTTTTCTCAGGGATTCTTTGTCATCCTTGCACCAAACAATGGAGAAGGAAGGACAGAGTGCAGGAAATAACAAAAGTTTGAATAAAGTTCGGGGAGAAAAATTAAAGAAGCAATTACAGAAGCTGCATTGGACTTTGGTGAAATATTAGTAAAAATAGCTAAAGAAACACCAAAGGCCTGCATTAACTTTAATTACCAAAACCCTGAAGTTAAAAAATATTGAAAATTTGAAAAAAAAATATTTAAAGAACTTTGATTGCCAAAACCTTGAATTCAAATTTTCTAACTGCAGGTGGTTGAACATCATTTTGCTGGCGATGCAATCCATGAATGTTTCGATGCTATCCATGAATGAAATTTACAGAAACTATGATGAACCTCCGAGTAAGAAAAAATTCAACTCGACTGCGTTCAGGTTCATGTCATGCTGACAGCTGATCAAGCATTTTTACGGACACTTCACACTCAGCGCGTACTATTTCTGCGTCAACGGGCGGTCCAAGCCTTGCGTAACTGTGGTCACATTGCTAAGTGCGCTTTACGTGCATTCTTTCCGGGTAGGTCATTTGACTTCTCCTTTCAAGCCCGCAAAAGTGTGATCATATCTGTAGCCGCCAATACAAAGTTTTACGATCTAGTCCTCGAGTAAAAGGAAATTTAGAGCAGTGCAGTATAAAGCTGTGCAATTGCGCATGCGCAGCGCCACACCGAAAGTTCGCCAGCAATACGTCACGTCCAAGACACGCTTGTTGACATAAACTGTTGCTCAATTATGTGACCAGCATAACTCCAGATGTATTTATGACCAACAAGCTTTTCATAAATGTTCAAGGCAAAACGGACTTTTGCTTTGACTGCGCCTGAAATCAGCGGCTAACGTTTCAGCTCTTCGGTGGATTAGAACGGGGAATTCCGAAAGCGTCAACAAACATGATTTTGATGCGGTGGCTGTCGTACATTTGCGACTCTGCTAAGAGTGGAAGGCATTCTGTGTCACAAGAAAGTCACAAAAAGATCGCACAAACGACTAGGTATCGCTGACGGTCTAGCAAGCCTCGTTTACAACGACAGTTGTTATAAAATGCGGGGTGTATCGAAGAAAGAGCGGAATCACAGACATCACGAAATGCATGAAAACGCAGTACAGACCCCACGATCAACGTTTCGCTACCTCGATCGATCTGGTTTGCGACTGCTGCAAGATGCTTTGAAAAAATATCCATTTATACCAAGTGTTTTCTGGCGCCGACTTCGCTGTAAACGACGTACCGGAAAGTGAAGCACTTCTCTTCGACAGCAGCAACGCTTCAATCTAATTAGTTTTCGTTTAAAGTAATTGCGTTTCCATTTGAATTAATTATTGATGTTCTTCGCGTTTGTTTGCCTTAAGTTCTGAAGAAAACGTGCTGTCGTTACATATCTGCCGTAAAAACATTTCCACAACATTCAAACAGCTAATATTGAAGATTTTAACAGTACTTGCCATCGACTTTATCAACTTATAGCTGTTAACTGCAGTGGATAGAGTTTCTTTTGCGAGGAAGAGAGCGCAAACGACAGTGCAGTTCGAAGCCAAGTTTAAGATATGCGCAGACTTCAGCATGCGAACAACTCATATCCTAAAAAGGAAAACGGGCAGAAATAACTGAAAACAAGCCATTTTCTCGCGTAAACACACGGAAGCTCTAAATTTTTGCAGCATTCTCCTTAGTCTTCTTGCAATCGATCAATAAATTACTGAACGTTTGCCGAGCGCGCTTGTAAAGACGACATTAAGCATAAACACAAAACAGTGATTCTTTTTGTGCGTTACGTTCTTCTCTGGAATTCACATCCTTGAAACTTGGCGAAATGGAAATGTTCACCCCGACAAATCAGCATGAAAGCTTCACTCTGATGGACGTGTGGTTGCAGAAAAAAGCCAGGGCGTTACCCGCCTACCAAGCTAAGCACAACCTCATCGAATTCAGCGAACTGAGTCGAACCCCTTTCTCGCTACAGCGTATAGATATAGATCGTTTTCAGTTAAACATATTAGAACAGAAAATAAGGTAGTGCGCGATTACTACGTCTGCAAACAACAAACCAGCTTGACGGGATTTCGCTGCGCCAGAACGCGTCAGTGAATCAATTCGTTGCTGGTTCGTAAGGATTAATACAGACATCATGCCTGTGGCCAGCAGTAATTAATGTAGCGAAAAGGACAGGTGAGCAGATTCTACCAAGCCTTGCGTGCAAAGGAACCTTCCGCTGAGGCATCCGTTCTATTTGCCAAAGTGTTGAAGTCCGTTGCAGCCTCACGCTGTCCGATCTTGGCTCTTGCGGTTTGTGCGTATAACCTGTCCTACTCGCATACAAAAGTTTTTTTAAACCCGCACGACTGCACTTTAACTGTCAACACTAAACTTACTATTCCGATGTACAGACGTTTGAGTAGAAGCGAACCACGATTCTGTTTTAACAGATTGCTGCAGCACGCGCATTATGGCAGCATTGGTTGAAATGTTGGCTTGATAAAAATGCGTGACTTTCTCCCCTGAACATTTTGTTATTTTACATGTGTCCAATGGTGGCTAAAGAACCACACAACGTCAGAAAAATTGACGTTTCGCTAAATCATCATTTTTGTGCTTCTTGCGGTTCGCAGGCGTTGCGTGCAATCCGCAAAACCGTAGGTTATCGCCGGCAAAAGTACCTTGTTAGCTTGGGTGGAGCTAATTTGATTAGCAAGCAGGAATGAAGGTTTCGCGCCGCCTGCCATTTCAAGCCTGTAGACTCAAATGCTTGCTGGGACAACATTCTTCGGGACATCCTGAAAGGCATTTTCTTCTCACCTGGCAGGTGTGTTTTACCCTGAAAATTCTGTCTAGTAAGCACAAGAGATTTATTTCTATTGTTGTGTCATTACCACTTACTCCTATGAAACGCTGTTCAACTTAATGCGCGGATTCGTCAACAAGTGTCATTGGCCGTGGCCGTCAAGCAATCTTTTACTTTCATATTACCGACTGCTGCTTTTGACCTGAGCAACGACCTACCAGAGTCACATTATTCCGAAAGAAGCCCAGATAAAGTTCAGCAAAGTGGCCTGATAGCAAACGACATTCAGCAACTATGAGGCGATTTGCACTGCGTCTCCTGCAGGTTGTTGACTCCTGGAATACGAAAGTTGGCGCCAAAGTGGCCGGTGAACATCAGGTATAACGCAGTGTACATGACTAACCACACCCGATGACGTTGATACTCAAATTACGTAGCATGATGTGGGTTTCTAGTATTAGGCTAAGTTTCTTTACATTTGCCCAGCCATAGCAAAACCCAATCGAAAAGCGCACAGCCCAGTGGTTTTATTTTTTCAACCATGTTTAAAAAATTCAGATATGTTTTAAGAGCATCGAACGCTAGTTGCGGCAACTTTTTACCAAATGCTTAACAACTTCCGCACGGCTCCTTATAGACACTTATTGCAGCAGTGGTGAAGAACATTAGCTTGTGTTTTGAGCTGAGCACATTTAAAATCAATTATCAACATGGAAAGCACGGTATCTTTAGGGTGGGGGGTGTTTTGGAGAGTGAGTAAGTAAAATCTTTTTAACAAAAACTTGGTCACAGAAATTCATATGAAAATCACATTTTGCCATTGGCATTTGATCTGCGTTCTAATCGCAACCTAACTCGGTGTCCAATTCTGTAATGTACGTTGTCTGCAAAATACGACTGCAGAAATCTGATACGATGTGGCTTTTGCGTTGTCCTGATTACGCACCAATTTTCTGACTTGTCTTTTTCGACTTTTCACTTTGGAACCACTTATACTTGATTTTTCACTTTGAAAACCACTTTCAGATAAGCTCTCGGTTTGTCTGAAAAACACAAAACTTCTATTTACAGTGAACTTGCTTCGTCGCTATCTGTGCAACCGAATACGACGTTGTTGACACAGCAGAACTTTATAAACAAAAAATCCCTTGAGTTGTTTATCTGCCAGCAAAAACGTACTGGGTTAAGCGGCAGGCACTTGAGAACAAATCACAGTGCACCTCGCTACTCATTTCAAAAATCGTGCTTGGAACGCAATGCTCATCAATCAATCAGAGCTGGCGAAAAAACAACATCAGAGACAAAACGTTGGGAACCCACGAATATCGAGATGCTTGCGGTTACTTCTTACCAAAACCTTTAACTTTCGGTGATTCTGAAACTTGCAATAATTAAATAGATCTTGAGTGTCCTGTCTTTTGTTCCTAAAATGAGCATCTACTGAGTCTCAATGTCGCTTCGCGTGACAATCACCCAGATCACCAACTTTTTCAACTGCACGACACTACAAGGCACGAACGCTGGATTTGCTGGATTTGTACTGCGACAGAAGATTAAACTGTCATAAAACTTGGTTAATCCCAACAATCTGCTGGTCGCGCTTTCCAAACAAGTTCTAGCTGGCGTCAGTCTCGCCAATTCTTTGGTGCAAAGCTCATACGTTGGCGACCCATGCAAAGGATATCGATGGATTCTCAGACGGTTTGAAGATGGAAGCTGTGCTCAGCAATGTTTGATATACTGTAATTCACTTCGAACCATGTGTCTTAACTTGGTTTACGTGCCAATGCAGGTAATTCATGACGGGCTGGAACGCATTTGCATTGCACGTCGGCACTCAGATTCGACAGCCAGCGGCATTCTGCGCATGGAACTTACGGATGGGCTGTGTTCGGGAGGCAGAGCATTAACACAAGGTCTGTTTTTCTGCGTCATGCAATTTGTCGCGTTGTTCACGCTACGTATGCAAATTCTGGTATGCAGTCTCAAACCACGTGTTATACGTCATTGCCCGTAAAAGGCTGAAGGCAGCCACAACCCGATAATTACTTTGCTGAAAAATTACGTTGTTCATCGGCGCTTGTTGCTTAAAACTTCGCGAAGTTAAATTAACGTGACCAACAACAACGGCAACTTTTAAGCGAAAACAGTCAAATCGCAAAGCAACCGGCTTTTTGTACTCTGCCCTGAACAAACTGGGCAAAATGCAAAAAGCCGGTTACTTTGCTGTGATGATCATCACAGGCAGATTTTCTGCAAGCGCCCAACCCCAAAATATGTATCATAATTTTGTTGTAATGCAATAACTGTAGCAACCAAAATGCAACGCTGTTTATGTTTCCCAACAATGAGTTGTACAGAGGACGCAGGTTATTTATGCTTAGTCTGCTCGTAAGTTCTAGAAAGCAGCCACCTACAGTGAATCCAGCTTCAACAGCCAGGCCAAAAGGTCTTGAATATGAATGCCGTTGTATGGACCAGCCATAGAAATGTGCTGAGGCGGCACGCACTTCGCGATTTTGCCCCTGATGCGCATGCCGCTGTGAGGATAACTGGATCAATCTGTTTAGGTATGTTATCCGACAGAGATCACCTGCTAAGATTTTCGAGATTTTGCGTTTAACGTAACGCTTTTCACGCGATAAAAGGCTTGCCCGAAGTCAGTCATATCGGAGTGAGAGTAAGCAAAATATTTGAGTGTAAGTAAAAAAAGAGTGAGAGTAAGTAAAAAAAACGAGGTTGCAACACCATCCTTAAAGTTATTTCTTTAAACACCTGACGAAATAAGCTGTCAGTTTTGACCCAAAGTTGAAGGTTTTTGATCGCGATCTTTCGCCTTAATCGTCAGAGATCATCAGCTCAGAGGAAGTTTGCCGATAGACCTGTATTCACCAACTGTGATGATCAAGCTCCTGATTGTGAAAGCGTGCTTTAATCGTTACGTATTCCATACCGAGCAACTCTGCTCATGGTTCGACAGTGTCTCGATTTGAAGTGTGAAATCAAACGATTGTTTACTTTCAATACGCTACACAGCTTGTAGTCCCTCTGCGCCGCAATGTCTACAATATGTTGAAAGCCGCTCGACTCTGTTACATGTTGAACCCGTCGTTCTCCGTAATCACGAAGTCGTATCCCTACTGGACGTTCCTGCGTCTGCTGTAGACACACCCGCGATTAACAAACGAAAGCCTGCTTGAGAGTGTATTTCAAACTACTCTTTTGAACTACGAGTTTTTGCCTGAAATTTTCTTTGGATCTTTGACAGAACGCGCAAATGAACGGGAAACATTTTGGATTATATTTTTTAAATCTAGGGATGCACCCTGTATGTTCCAGGTGAGAGGATGAGTTTCAGGAAGATTGCTGGTGCACAGAGTGATAAACTACTCTTACACTCTTTTGGACACTGGATCCCTTGTAATTATAACAGAGTTGGCAACCATCACAGTCAAGAGCAGTCAAGAGGTTATCAACCTTTTCGCTGAAGGGAGCTACATCCGGGCCTGCAATTTTGTTGGACAGCCGCGCTAAAAAATTTTACTCGAGTCAACTGACACGTTTTGGCTTATTGCAGAACGAAGTCTGTTGCACAAAATATTACAGGTTTTATTGAAAGACTGCTGAGAGTCGCACAAATGGTGCCGCGGTCGAGAACCACTGCTCAAGAGTATGCTCATGCACTCTGAAGTTTAACTGAGTTTTGCCTGTGAGGCAGAAACTGCCAAAGCGATTAAGAAAAGATACTGCAAATCACTTTAAAATCTTGGTTCATGATTAAATATATTAACAGTAAACGAACAGGTCGCAATCCCTCAATACGCACACCCCAGACTATGGTGAATTTCTCTTTTAATTTCTTTTCTCCGAATGCAATTGGCTATACGTATGTCGAATACTTTTGCTGATATGAAAATATTTCGCAGAATGGCTGCTGGTGAATAAGCAAAAAAATTGCTACGAGGTGGTGTAAAAATTGCGCCTTACGTCATTGCCTTTGAGCGCGAATCTAAGATTATGAAATACATCGAGGCTCTTTCGAATGTTTCGCTTTAGGTCAGATGTATTTTGAAGACAGCCGAGCAGACTCGAGTTTGTGCCATAAGCATATTGGCGATTGACGAAATGCATTTATGCGACCTGTACGAAAGTGAGAAAAATGGTGCTTTATCACCATGTAACATCGAAAAACAATTTAATATTTCAGTGAGTAACATCCCGTTCTGAAATTGCAAGCAGTAAATCGATGCTTCATTTATATTGGCAACCTGGTACAGAGCGTTTTATCGATTTTGACAAGTTTTGGTGTTTTTTTCTCGCATGTCGCGCAGCCCCATCTCCATCAATAGAAAGATGGTGTGACCTGTTGAAGCTGACCGGGCTTCTGAGCACCTCTGCATCTTTCCTAATTATTGGAGTCAGAGCAAAAATAATAAACAAACAAAAAATCAACGTGCAGCTCGGTTCAGTCTTTTGTTGCCAAGTTTGGTGTCAAAACGGTTTGTTGGTTGTGACAACCGCATCAAGTTACGACTGCAGAATTGGCAATGAAGCACGGTCCTGTTTTGCAAACGGTCAGCGTCAAAAACATATAAACTACAGAAGTTTAGCGTCAAAAAGTATATGAACTACAGAAAGTTCAGCGTCAAAAATATATATATAAACTATAGAATATATCGGACATCTGCGCCGCTTTCCGCGCTGGTTAAATGTTCGTATATCAATCGTGTGTTGTTGACAGCAAATGGACGTGGTGCAACCGCACCGTCGGCAAACCAAAAGCAAACTGATGAAATATTTAGTAAACGTAATGAGCGTAAGTGGAGCTTGTGGCTTGCCGCAGTTGAAAGGTGCTGCGCGTTGCGTGCGAAAAGCTCGCGTTCATTAAGGTTATTATGAGTTTCGATGCGAAAGAGCTGCGAGATCTGGGCAAAGCGCTTGCTCTGTTTCGAGTTGCATGCAGCGTTTCAAAAACTACAGAGAGGTGCGGTTGCATTGCAATCTTCGGCAAGCTGGAGTGACCAGTTGCAGCAGCATAACTTGCGCGCCAGGACAGTTTCAGAAGCCAACGCTGTGGAATCCCACTCAATGCAGCATGCTGACGCACGTATTCTTTCACAAATGCAAAACGTTCTTACGTAAAATGTCAAGGCAAGCTGCTCTCTGAAACATGTTTCTTCGCAGTCAATTAAGTAGCCTAAAATGGTGGTTTAAATTGCTTGACGTCACATTGTTTGACGTCACATTGCAAGGAGGCTGCTCTCTTCGTCGGCAAGAGCAAAGGAAGCGAAGAGGAATTCGCCTGCGCTGCTGATACAGCTCGACAAGCAATGCAGCACCGATGCAAATGTCACTTGTGAATTGCTGATCGCAGTCTTTGATCGTATACCCGGGGGCGATCGTTAAAAAACTTGCTCCACGAGAGAACTTTTTAAACACTTACTGGTAACACAGGAGCTGCCCGTTGTTCTGACAATCGATGCTTAAATTCTGTCTTGCGTTTGAGAAATTAATTTTCAAACTCACCGGTTTTTCCCACGCCACCGACTCCCAGCACGACGACCCGAATCGTTCGACCAGCTGGCCCGGCCGCGGCTGACTGGCTCCGTCTTATGACATGATGAGGTTTTGGCAAGCTGGCGAAGGCTGAACTGACGGATAGGGTCCGAACCCGAGCGTTGCTCATCATCGGTTCTTTTCGCAATCGTCAATCGTGATTTTTCGGAAAATTTCGGCCGTTAGGTTATATCCAAAAATTGACAAGCGTCTTGCTTAGCTTCTTGCGTCTGAATAACCAGTGTCACGAAAACCAAAGCGGTTAGGACCTCATAAAATTATGTCTATAAGAAAAGAAATGTAGGCTATTATTGCAGTTCGGCCGTAGCTGCAAAGAGAATATCTAAATACAAGCATCTGCTTCTGCTGCACTGCGTCGCCAGTAACTGCGTAGTAGCGACAAAAAGTCGACGACAAAAATAAGGTGAAGAAACCCAGAACCGTTCGTCCGGAATTTATCTGCCACCATACGCAAGCGTACAATAGACTAACTTATTTCCCTTGGAATTTGCAAAATCTGTCGGAACACAAAAATTTGCTCTGGCAGCCCAGGCGCGCCTTCCCCGCATGCTTTCTCCACTGCCTCTGCCGCGTGGTCACCACGCCAAATGAAACTCCATCGCTCTAAACACCGCGTCGCGAGACACGAAGTTTTTGTTTGGTCGCTCATCGAAGAACCTGACCATCGCCGAATGGCGACTTCTCTCCTTCGCTTCGGCTCCGTATTTCGATACGTTTGATTCCCGCGTTCCTCTCTTGATCTGCTGCATCCCAGCATTGCTTTTTTCGCGCGGTTTCTGCGACGTCTCTCGCTCATCTCGCGACTGTTCAGCCAGTACGGCAACGCTTTTCTTGCACAGTCTTTATTTACTGCCTTTTTTGTTCACTTTTTCCGCATCACGGTTGTGTTTGGTACGAATGGTGTTAGTTCCTAGTTTTCGGTTCGCTTTCGAACAGCTCGGAAACAAACTTCTGCCAAACATACTGGGGGCGCGACTTGAGCGTTGCGGTCATATCTTGCACCTTTCGTGCGCGATTCGCGGTTGCTCATGTTGTTAACATTTCAAAAGTGGCAAAATCTTTTGATTTGCTACAATTCCGAGGCAAAATTACTGTACGTTGCTATGAAATGAAGATTTGCCCAACTAGCAAAAATGTAAAAAAAAATGTTTGTGCGAAGTATCTTGTGGAACACAGATATGAGATAAATAACGCAGTTCACTTATGTAACATTTAAAGATAAAACAAGGTCGTTGCAATAAAAACAAGTAATCAGTTTCTAAGAACATGCATAGCTGTTGAGTTTGTGGCTGAAATTCCAACAGGCGGGTTTGTGCAAGATGTTCCTTCAAAAAAAGTAGTTTCAAGTTTTCTATATTCTTAAAGTAATTGTTTTAATAGGAAATCGATTTCGCGTTAGCGACGCATCTTCAGTGCAGTAACTTGTAAGCAAAAGCTTACAGGTGAAATGATGAAGAAGCCTAAGGCAAGATCAAAGAAAGGAACCAGACGCTAGCCCATGAAGCTGCTATCACCAGAAGCAAAAACCAACGAGCTCCAATTACAAAGCAGCTGACAGCGGACAGTGAATGACTCACCCAGCCGCCCAAACATTACAGTAAAAAACTCCTGTCCAACGCGCTAACGGCGGCCGTCAATTACCAAGCTCGTTGCAACGATAAAAGCGGTTCACTAGATCTACCATTAAAATTTTTTAAACTCTTGCTTCAGTACAATTCCAACACTTCTCGAAAGCTGCGTTTGCAGGGATTGCCTCTCCGAGTCGTAGAGAGTGAAAGTCTCCGGTCGCTCACTCGAAATCGATTTCCTCCCGTCGCTTGCGCGACGCGATCAGATTCGCCTGTGTCACCCTTGATGTTGAAACGTGGATATGTGCAGTCAGAATCATCGCAAAGGTATGAAAGCAGAGCACGGTAGGCTGATTCTTCGAAGGCTCAACGGCCAAGCCTGGAGGTTTTCATTCTTAGACTTATTGGGGATTTGTTCTCTAAACGACCGAGCAAAAACACTGGAAGCGGCGATTTTGATAACTAAAAAAAAAACGAATCAACGAAACAATGACTTCCAAAATTCAATGGAGGTGAAGCACCATTGCACTGTATACAAACTGTTTCGAGTGCTAGACACTTGGTCTTAATGAAGGAGCTGAAATAGTTAACAGAAATTGTTGGGGTAAAGTTTAAGTAAATGCTGTAGTTGCACTTTCGAAAATAAAAATGAAAGTTTTCTCCCGAACGAAGTTTGCTCTGCCAATTAAAAAAGAACAAGCACTAATTTTCAAAATTAACCCATTTCACAGTTTCAGCCAAGGATTAAGGCAAGATTTCCATCAACGCTTTTCGTTTAACGTTCTATCTGAATTAGATTTTAAACTGAAACCAGTTATTTGTGTACATAGCATCTTAGCAAATCTAGTGAAACGAACAAAAATACGGTAATAGAAATCACGCGGTTTCTGATTTAAAGTTAAACTTTTAAATGCTTCGTGACGTTCAAGTTGGTGTACAGCACATCAAATCTGCTTTAATTCTAAAGCGATTGCCATTGATTTGTGTCTGGCGAAAGCGCATCAGTTGCTGGATGTGGTGTGCATCAGGCAGCACGCATGCGGTTCGTATTTGCATACGCCCGAAAATATTCATGGCCCAGGATATATTGTGTAGACTACAGAAGAAAAACATTTATTTTGTTCCGTGCTGAGAACTTGATATTGCCTCTAGTCTAAACAAACAAAAAAATAAAACATTTTTCCATAAAGAGCTTGCTGAAGATGTTCGTTCTTTTTAGTAAATTACATTTTCACATCCAACATGCAAAAATTTTTTTAACTTTACCTAATGTAAACGGAAAGTTAAATGTCCCTGACGTAATCTTTGTATGTTTTGAAAGAATTTCAAAATACCCTTTTCCTTGTTCTATTTAGTTTTGAATGAGTTAAAAGGCATTATCAAACAACAGCTGTACCCGAGTAAAACAGCGTGGTTCACAACTTCCACGTTCTTGCGTCTGTTGAGGACCTAGCACCCAGGGACATCGGATCAGCGGTAGGCCAGGGGACAGCATAAAGTTCAGGACAATGGCAACTTATAAAAAAAAATCGTTACCAATTATGCTTATGTCTGTTTAACAATATGTTGACCTCAAAAATAATAACAGAAATTATAGAAAACCCTTCCGAAGTTTCTCGGTGTGCGAATAGCCGCAATAAATTTGTTTCAACTCGGTATTGATAAACCATGAAATTACCTATGACATTATTATGAAAAGGTACCTCCGCCCCCGTCCCTCCCCTTTTTGAAAGGGCAGGGGGGCAATGCCCCGCCATTTCCTCGCTCTCCGGGGTCCGTGCTTGCACCAACAACACGGAAAATTTATATTGAAAGTCATAATGTGCAAGGTTCACGGCCGGACGCGCTGCGTCTGAATCTATCGCTTTCGATTAAAATTTTCCGGAAGATTAAATTAAAATTAACCTGCAACGTTTTAATAACATTCAGCTGTTCAACTGCAAATAAGAGTTCTTCTCTGTGGTAACACCACTTCAGGCTCTCTTTGATGATCAGACTTAACAGTTAGCCGTAAGCCACTCTTTGATCTGTTTGCTAACTGTAATGAAGCAGCCCATGGTTAACACTTAGCTATGCGTGTGTTGTTGTGAAAATAATTGATAATGATAGCTCATATCACAGCCTTTAATTTAGCGGCAGTTCCAGCTTCTCGAAATGCACCAACGCCTCTGATGTCACACTCAAGCCGTGTGACTTTGGACGATCACTGCCACAGCAATCACCTTCATTGTTTTTGTATGAATCTTCTCGTTTTCACGTTCTTTTCAGAAAATCAGTGCTCATACATGCAGCATATAAGTGGCGCTGAAATGTTGGAATGAAGATTTACCGAACTTTTCTCACTTCTGTCTGAAGCTCCCATTTACGCAGATTGCTCTTACTACTTCCAATACTGATCTGAAGTAATATCTATTACAAGCTTTTTCTTCTATGAAAGTACCTGTCGGATGCGCAGAAACTCGTCGCAAAAAACAACATTACTCACTCCACAGCCATGCACCACTATTTAGTGGCTGCATCAACGTCCTTTCAAAAGTCGCTCTCATCCAGCGAACAGCATCCAATATTTGGTTTGTCCTTTGACAAGAAGTAAGTTATTTTCTTTGCATAAGTTTTAAAAATAAAAAGGGAACGTTTAAAATTTTTTAACCTGAAACAATTAAAGCGTTTTAAATGGGTAAAAGCATTCGATGGTGTTGATGAAGTTCACAAATATTCTTGTTAGCATGTTCGCAAAATTCGACTAATAAAAAGACAAAAAGACTGATTACGTCAAGCATCACTTTGACCTGTTTTGAAATAACTGGTAATTAAGTTTAACTCAGTATTCATTTTTTGTTACAATTATAAGTTACCGAAAAGGTCAGCAGACTAATAGTGCATGCGCTAAACTTGCATTTGAGTGGCAACGGAATGAAATTAAATTAAATTAAACAAGGAACAGTGATGCTATAGCAGTTATAGGTTGAACTGATTTTCAAACGAAGTTATATCAATCATTTCAATTTTAAAAGACGCGTTCAAGCTCCAGTTGGTAAGCACAATAGGCGCATGAGCATTTTTCATGATAAACGCCCATCTTGAACAGCCAGGACTCGAAACAACAGTCCGTTACACCAGTGCCATCGAAGAAAGACCCATGCGGCGTGTGCAATTGCATGGACCGCACGTGCAACGAACATATCATTCGAACATACTTTCATAGCTCAAAAAAGCCTGTCAACGAAAAAAAGCGGTCTCGCGTTTTGAAAATTGTTAAATTTTGTGTTGAGAAGCACGAATGTATGGAGAAAAGCGAAGTGTAACACAGACCATACGTTTTTACTTGGGAAATGTAATAGAGCTTTGCTTATGCTATTTTGGTGGGAGGAAAAGCAATCCGCCTCCGAAAAGTTCGTAGACCAAACGCGAAACGAGTAGAAGTTACGTCTTTTTCTCACTTCAGCTCAGGCCCGTAGCCAGATTGTAAGTTTTGAGGGCGAAAAATTCATTTTCAGGGGGCAAGATATTTGTTGTGATTATATGTTTGAAACAAATTTTTCTGGGGACAAAATATTTGAGGGAGAACTGGCTCCGAATGCCCCTCCACCCGTGGCTACGGAGCTGCTTCAGCCGTGTAGCTTGTCCTGAGCTACTCCGCAGTAAAGATAAACTGGGTGCTATTCATGTGCAATCGCGCTGCTCACGCATGCTTTGTGTTCCTTTAATGTTTGTACACATCAGGGGAAATAGTACAGCCAGTGACCTTGAAACAAGACTTGCTTTTAATTTCCTTCAACAGACGACGAGCGGAAGCTGTGGGTATTGCTTCTCGCTTATCTGCTACAAATTTTTCGCTAAATCATTTCCTACTTTTCTGACGGTAAAAAGCGTATGAGCGTGATGATTGGCCACAGAATTCTCTTCAAATAACGCACAAGTTTCAAAGAGCGGTGTTGTCGTTAAGTAAAGCCAAAGTCTGGCTACAGACCGTCTGGGGATAGTTATGAATCGAAGGGAAAGCATTTTTGTACGTGTCTACTTGGCATTGCTGACATCTTGCGATATAAAGAGCGAACTGAGTTTTCAATCTTCAAGAAATATTTGCGAAAATTCGTGGTCTGAGATAGCAACGGACAATATTTGACAAATCTTGTAATCCGCCACAGACGTTGGCGCTGAGTTGGCAAGACATGTTTTGATGCAGGAAATTACAGGTGACATTTCCAAAGCGTTTTCCTTTGAGTTGACAGTCACAAGTAGCACCTATTCGTGTACATAATATAAGACCATTGCATTTGCCAAACATGCTATAGAGTTTTGGTTAAAAGAGCGCACACGATTACATTTTGTATAAAAACGATCAATGGACGAACTTAAAGGCATAGACATAACAAACCCGAAAATTATGGGACTGCAAATATTTGCCCAAACCACAAATGATGTTTTCAGATAAATGCATTTTTTCCCAATAGCCAAGATTCTTAAGATTCTTAACAAAAGTTGAAGCTATTTTGATCAAAAGTTGACCTTTACCTAAAAACATGGTGTTTGCCTCACGCCTTTCATTTTCACCCTATATTATTAGCATCTTTTTGGAACAAGTAGCCCATTGTGCTCAAGTGAGTAATAACACTTTAATAACATTTTTGATTTGATAAAACATTTCTTATTACATCATGAACTACGTAGAATTTTAGCCCAACCGATCTTCTATTTGCCTAACAAAACGCGCTTTTAAAAACTTCTGAGAGGGTGGCTTAAGTTATTCCACAGTACACGACTGTGCTGAATTGAAAAGCAAGAAAGGCCAACTCCTTTACCCACATAGCCAAGTAATCAAAAAGCAGAGTAAAATCTAGAAACAAACAGAAAACGATATCCAACAACATTCCTTGTAACGTAAAGCCCCGCTTGGTGATGCTGAGACTTTATTTTGACTGATGAAAATTTAGCACACCTGTTTCAAACTGTAGCGGTAAATCATGCTTTGAAAATTTTTCAATGCACGTTAAAATTTTCAGAGGAAACTCTGTTTTTGAATGGTTTCTGATGTTATCAATATTTTCATTTTATATAAATTTGTTTTGTTCCAGTGCGCTCGTCCGATTAAAAAATGCGTGTTTTACTTCTTAATAAAGGTAACGCGCAAAAAATCACTCTGGCGTATCTGTGTTTGCTGCTATTGGAGTAGGCCCTGTGCGCATATTCAGAACGTTGTTGGCTAACATTGTTTCAAATGGCAAGCCTGGCAAGTCGTCTTTGGCTGTTAAAAAAACGCAACTTCTTTTAAAAAGTATAGTTTGTTTGCGTTGTCGTCCTTCGAAAAAGGCAACTTGCGATTCTTTGCATAACTGTGTGACGCTTCGTCGGAGAATGCTGTTCAAAGCAAGGTAAGTTTAAATTTGTTGACAACCGAGTGAAGAATGAGAGTTGTTAAATCTGCTTCAGTTGACAACGCTAATCCTTCGAAAACACGTTGAGTGAGCTCAGGCTGTAAAGAGCAAGACTGCCCGAATGTTTGCTGCCGTCTGCAACTTTTGCGTGGCCAAAGAAGGAAAAGCTCACCAAGAAAAATAAAATCGAGGGCACGTGGGACACTTTAAGTTTACGATGCATTGACCACAAGGCAAACACATTTTATCGAGCAAACTGTAACACACAGCCTGCGGAAAGCCATTCCTTCGCAATATTCCACTAATAAAGGTCGTACTAACAAGGGCGTACACATTCCTATTTAAAGCAGTTGTACATAAATACAGTACAGCAAACTCTTTCTGTTTTCAAATACCTGTTCACATGGATTATTTAGATTCACTCTTTTCATAAAACCTGTTATTTTGCAGGGTAATGCTTAAACATCCGTCACAAAAACTTTGGTGATACTTTATTGACAAAGATAAACCACAATCACTGCATTTATTCTTTGCCTTCGTGCAGCAACTTCTAGTCTGTATGCCATATTGTCTCAGAATTAAGCAAAAATTAGTGAAAAAAAACGTGAATTTTCTTAAAAAATTGTCTCTGTGCGTAATCTTTTCTTTGACGCGAGTAACGAGAAATTCTCACTGGTGTCAACCAAAAACTCGAAAGTATAGCTTTGGAGGAAATATTTTAAAAACCTTCCTTCTAGGTTTCGTACATCAGATGTAGAGATACTACCAATGCAGGCTGATAGCTCGTCACCAGTTATGACAAACCGTTTATTCAGTGATTTTTTCGCCAGAATGCAGTAAACAACGTCCTATGTTTATTTTACAATTGGGTCAGTTTGTTCATAACTGACTTGTAATCCGAATGATAAATTTGAATGAAACGGGCATTGGAGCAATAAATGCAACTAAAGTTACAATCTAACAAAAACGCATTCATCAAAGTAAACAGCAATTGAGAAAACTCTAATGCTGAGTGCGCAGCAGGTCATCGTTTCCTTTCTCAAGTGAGTACAATTCCTTCAAACCAAAAAAAGTTTTTTTTCAAATTCGTTTCAAGTAAAAAACAATCCCACAACAGTAGCAAAGGATGGACTGTACATAAACCGTGTTTTAGTACATATTTAAACTATTAGTCAGCTGTCAAAGTACTTATCGAATTCAATAAACTTTGATATAAACGGCCAAACTATTTTGCTATAAGGATCTTGCTACAAAAGGGTGAACGTGCTGCTACAACTTAACAAAAATATGGTAGACCTTCCCGTTTTTGTTAGAAAATATCTCTGATTTCAAATATCCAACTTGTTTTTCATCAAAATTGTGCCCTTAAAGTCAAAAAGCAAACCTTTTGAAACTTACGACAAGATTTCCCAGTATCCAAAGAAGGTTAGTCCGAAAGCCTTCACGGACCTGCATATGCATAACCTACGACTTCTTGGCTCACAATCAGCAACCATCACGGAGGCCAGATCCGCAATCTAACACTAAAATCAGACTGCAACATACTTTACGTCAGGGCTTCTCAATTAGTCTCAGTCCGGACTCCGGAAACCACATTTTCCCATGATCATATAAGTTGCAACCCACTTTTATAGAACACTAACCAAACAAACTTATTTCTGGAAAAGAGCCTTCAAAAACACATTTACAGCAAACATACACATGCATGCAAAAAGTGAAATGAAGAGTACGTTTTGTAAGAAACTGAGGAGGAACATGACGCACCACCAGGTCTGCAACCAGGGAGTGCAACCGGACGATTTCCCCCACGAAATTTTCAAAAACATATTTTGTTCTTAGGCACAACAACGCAACAACAAGTTACAATCATTTTTCCCCACCCCCCGAACATATCAGCTGGTTGTGGCCCTGCGCACGACTATAAGAAGGATGGTCAAGGGGAGAACGTGTAGTGGTTACCCTGGCGACGAGAATGCTGCGCGCGTTTGACTCGTGCCTTTTTCTGTCTCTGTTTTTATGTGAGAAAAAAACGAATGGGAAATCAAGTGAACACTAGTTAGTTATATTTATTTTTGAAAAATTCATCTGCTTTTTACAAGCCATCCGCGACCCACCCAGGACGTATCCGTGACCCATGAATTGCGAATCGCTGCTTTACATCATCAGGGGAAAACAGCTGCTACTCTGGCGGCTGCTTGTAAACATCTGCAACAATTTTGTTTACACCTAAACTGAAGAGCAAAATAGCAAACGTACGTTTCGTAGATTGCGTAAGACAGACAACACTTCATTCACCAAGAAAGATCAACTAATTTTAAATACATGCGGCACCTCTCAACCAACTGCAAATTTTCCCCAACGGCCCGATCGAGCTCATTTTTCTTGATATGTTGAAATGCTGCTGGTTGGTCAAATGTTGGGACATCGTAGCGCAGATTCGTTTTACAACAGGAAGCAAACTTTGTAGTGTTCCAAATGACCAGCAAACATATGTTGGTTCATAGCTAAGCTATAACTAACAGATATTTAGATTTTACTTCACTTTTTTGGGAACTTTCAGCGTCGCACAATTCCCTGTCACGATCACGTGTACAGTCGAGTAAGCAGCGGAAATGTTCGTCATGGGCAAAAAATTATTCGTCTACTTGTTGATGCGAAAATCAAGTTTTACATAAAGGCTCTTGTAAGTCGCTGATCCGCTTAACACTTTCTGTAAGAGCCTGAAAATATCTCGTTCTGGATAATTTTGAAAAAAACAACCCGCAGCAAGCTGCAGTAAAATTCATGAGTCAGCGAACGCAAAATATCTATGACTTCCAGGATTGACCTTGTCCCAAAAACTCGCATGATGAGCTTCACGGTACACGCCACGTCATCGCGACGCGCAAGCTTCGCTTTTTGCATCCGCTTAGTCTCGCAGTTGTGATAACCTCCCAGCAATGGAAAAAAACGTTTGTTCGTTTGCGAAATGGGATCTTTTAAAACGATGTTTTTGTTTGTTATAGTCGAAACGAACTTGTTGAAAAATCTGAGACCGAAAAATGGAGAAGTCTGTTCCTTGTGGCTCTGCAATAAAGGATTCATGTTACGTCCCAAAACCATCTGCTTTATAGGGGGGAACGTACGTTATAAACATAAATTTATGAACAGAAATTTGAATCGATCATGTTGATTTCACAAATAGTGCTCACAGTCAAGTAGCGCAGCCAAGAGGTTTGTTCGGGAGGGGCAGTCAATGACGTCGCCAGTCACTGACGTCGTCTTGAATGCGATTGTTCCTTCCGTTTACTTTATAAAATTTGAAAATTAATATAAAGTGCCAGTAAAAATTTTAGCAAGTTTGTTTCGTGGGGGCCATGGCCTCTTCAGCCTCATTCTGGCTGCGCTACTGCTCACAGCTAACGAAGCACCACAAGATATTTAGCTCTTTAATGGCTTTGCTCTGCAAAACGGGGTTTTAATTCGAAACAAATGAAGCAAAGAATAAGGACGGATTCCTTTCGTTAGCTTTTGCCCGTACAAAAACAACTCTTTTTTGAAAAAGTGGTGACTTCAAAGTTACATCACCGGCATCACCGCGAAAAAGTACGAGTATGAGAAAATAGAATATTTTCCAAACCATTTACAAATGAAGCTCTTCTTTGAAGAAATACAGTTACAACAACTAAAAAACAACATGTGACCCGCACGACAAAGGGTTTTTCAACATATTTGCAGGCTGTGTCAAACACAACCCTAATACGTTTCTTTCAACAAACACGGTTAATTTTCTACTGCAACATTGGTCGAGGAAAGCAATGCTCAACAAATTCTGACGAGTCAAACATAAAAAAATAAATATTTCAGAATTGAAAAAATTTAAATATTTTTTAAGGAAACTTGGGTCAAATGTGTTTCAGGAACTTGGACTTCCTCTGTATCATCAGCATTTGCATGGGAGCATTAAGGCAAAACGTTTCAGAACTGTTAGTTTGCTAAAGCCATGTCGCACTTGGGAGATCGGGGTTTTACACACAGTGTTTGGTGATCCCACATTTAATCAGCGCAAACTATGTAAAGGTAATCAATAAAGAAAGCAAAAAACGGATGTTTTACGCCACACACACACAGGAAGGAAGGAAACAATATTTTTTTATTTTTCGAAAAATTTTGTCGCAGATGGTGGTACCTATGGCTTGCCTGAAGATATAAAAGCGTTTATCACGAAAAATAGAAAATGAACAGAGCTTGCAAAGGCCCAGTGGATGTCAAGCAAGATAGCTGTCATCAGCAAGCAAATTTCCATTGTGTTCTCCCACAAATTTCTTTAAAAAAATTCAGACGTGCTGCTCATTGCTTTAGATGACAAGATCGACAACTTTACATTCTAACTGAAAACGTGCAATATTTAGTTTCAATGTGTATTTTTTATATCGAGGCTTTATTCACAATATTATTGATGGGTTGGCCAAAACTAAAGATTGTTGAAACACGAATGGTTGAAAAGAAGTAGAATATGATTAACTTTCAGTGAAATATAATGTTGAAATGTATATTAATAAGTACGATCCAAATATTCAAGTCTAAAATACAGGCAATTAAGTGACGTCGTCGCTGTATGCAATGGAACCAAAAATAAATATCGTTAAAGTGGAAAAGGTTTGTTATTATGAGGAAATTTCGCATGAACCTCTGTGATGCAAACAGTGGGCTTCACTACTGACGCCTCAACACTTTCTGAGAACAACCCGAGCACAGCGCAGAAGCCAACAACAACCTCAAACTTTCAGACACTATTTTGTTTCATTAGGCAGATCAATATAATAAATATCTGCTATAGCTATAGTATACGCTTGCTGAATTAGACGAGAGTTGCGAGTCATGTGAAACAAGACACGTAAGATTGATACAGTCAAACATTTGACGGACTTAAATTTTAGGGATTGGTACTGAAACCTTTTGTGTTCTGTATTCATGCGTACGGTGGGATTGAGATACAGCAGCCTTTTGGTCTTCGCAAAATGACCACTTAAATCTGATTTGAGTGGCGCGGTTCACAGCACTATCGCCATTCCCATTGTCAGCTATTGTGACACCTACGGTGTCACATAGCTGACAATGGGAATGGCGATAGTGAACTGTTCAAGAAATCTACCATGCTCTTTCACTCATGTTTTAGTGGAAGATAAAAACAGAGTCTCCATTTCCGTCCTGCTTGAATAAACGCAAGTGAGCCAATCAGCCAATTGTTTATATAGGTAGATGAATAGTTGTTTATAGAAGCAGCGACGCATTTATGGCTTGTACTCAAAACAAAGCGTCCTTTCGTTAAGACATAACATATGCAAACAGAAAACATTCTTGTTTGTCATGTTTGACCACACTTGTCAGTCCGCACAAGTGACGGATTTCTGTATCAGGAATGGTTGTAAATCGTGACTCAATCGCAGGAGAATTAACCGATCCTTTAGCAACGGCGTCGTAGTTTTAGTGCGATGACATTTCGTTTTTTCTATGCATCACAGCACTCATGGACCTTGACGGCGCACAATGGAGACAGTCCACAGAGTAACCAAAGAAAAATATTGCAACTAACCTCACATGGAATGCAACGCATGTAGGCAATTCATCGATTTCCGCAGCCAGTTGATGGCAAACTAAATTTTGTCTTCCTCAGAAAGATTTCCTGGAGCATATTTGGAAGTAGTGCTCCAAAAAAAAATTAGAAAAAACGTTGATAAACGTTTCAATAGCAATGCAAGAAATGCACGTCTATGCAGTTAAAGTTCGCTTGTTTGAATATAACTTTGAGTCGTAAAAAGTTCTGTAATGTTTTTCAGATACACACGATATTAACACTCTATGTCCTAGATGACGCTAAGCACAAGCCGGTGATTAGTTTGCAACTCTGGCGTTCTACAGCTTTTTGGAAACTAGAATAGTCTTCAGTCATCATTAGTCCCAGGTCTACACTGCCGAAGTAGAGATGCCTGACCGGGTTCCTTTTGGATGAATAGTCTCTTTGAAGGCCAAACTGAGTTTTTCGCCCAAGCAAGGAAATCAACATCAAAATGGTTAAGCGATAGGCAGATGGGGAATATGTTTTTACTCTGAAGCCCCTGCAGCTGAGCCCGGACGCAGCGTATTCACCAAACCTTTCCTTGGAATACCTGGGCGATGCGAAATGCGATCTACCCTCTTTTCCGACGCCCGTGCAAAGCGGTTATATTATGTTCAGCATGAGAAGGTGCTATAAGACAAGGGTATTCTTAAAAGCTAAGCTTTGTTTGTATAACGCGGCTGCCATCCAGCATCAGCCACTTACCGGATCACTAAAACCTAACCAGCAGCTTCAACAAAACAAACAAAATCAGCTCACTTTCATTGTGTTAGTCAAGCGATGAGCAAATGGTGGTTTACGGGCATGTTTCGACTCATGAAGCCAGAGAAATTCTGTACTGAAAACACTCGTACGTTGAAAAAAACGGGATTGACTCTGGCTAATGGTGCAGAAAAAAATTGGTAAAATGTTTGGAATATTGGTAAATTCACTAGAAAGTTGGACAAAAATATTTTTCTAGTCGTTCACACCTAAACATGAGAAAAGGTCACAAAAGCAGGATAAGAAACGCTTTTATTATAAGAAATTAAAGATGGTCTACAAAGGTCCCCGTGAACCACAAAAGTGACCGACCACGTTAGCAAGCACGAGTCCGCATTAGACTGTAAAAGCTACTTATCAGCCCTGAAGAGTTCTCGTCTCTGTCTTGAAATGTACAACAATCTTTATAGAGATAGCAAAGAATCTGTGAACGCGTTTTCGATTACTTTTGGCAAAATGAAGATTTGCGCACAAGTCCCCAACTAGCTTTCAAGCGTTTCTCTGGTGTAAACTTTGTGTGTGCTCATTGTGTTTATCATCTTGGTTTGCTACTGATGAGATTATTCGTTATATCGGTTTGGCGAAGCGATAACAAAACCGGTTACGGCCTGTTCTCACCAAAGCGGTTGTACAGTTTGGTTCCGGTTCAGGGTTTTTCAAAACCAAGTTGTTCTATCACTGGCAATTATAAACCGGCTCAACAAAGCTAAGAAACAATTTCTAAGGCCTTACTCATGCATGATGTCTCTTCCTGATACCAAAACCGTGTTTCAAGCACAAGTCAGCTGTACGCAATAAAGGATCGCGTCAACAACTAAAGATTGCTGTGAATAGATTTTTGAAGTATGTCGTTATAAATAAATCATAACAAGCTTGTTATCTGCTGCCAAGCTCATTGCATCAAGGTTCATGCATCCCACTCAGGAATAAGTGTTAGGAGAAAAGAACATCGGTACAGTGTGCTCAGACTGAACGGCTAGGAGAAAAACGGCTAGATGATGTAGTTTTTCGTTTCCTCTTGTGTTCATTAATAAACACGTTGTGGTCTATTCATTGTTATATGGCAGGATTTGAATCACAAAAACACAAAATGCAGTCGTTTATCTTCTGATACTTTATCTTGGAAACGCATGAATAAAATACGTTGCTGCTCTCCCTTCAGATTTTTAATAAAACCTTGGAGGTCTTTGCTGCTTTTTTAAAAAATAACAATGTTTCATGAAAGAGTAAGCTGATTAAAAAGTGTTTTGAAAGTGATGCACATCACCCAAAAGCTGGTTCCAACCAGAAACAGTAGAAGCTTTTCTGCCCAAATGCTGTGTTTCTGAAAGTGCAAGCTTTCGCTTTTGACCAAATAATTTTGGGGCAAAAACAATCAGTTAAGTCAGTGGTTCTTCATGATGTCCCCAATTAAATATCTGCGGATCCCCAGATGGAATGTTAGTGCACAAACAACAACGGCCGCCACTTTGACTATGACATAACCGCAGACGAGGCGTCGCCAGGCCAATATTTTTCGAAACTACAATGAGACATTTTTGAATTCGATTGTGATTAAGCAGATGCTACATGTTGCTTTCGCCGCAATACTTGTTAATCGTATATATAATTTTCTGCTCTGGCAGATAGAATTGCTACGATGTAGCAAGATTGACTTACTCGGAGATTGGACAACAGTTTTCGCGTGGCACAGTGGTCAGTTTTATACAACGCTTAATCAAGTTTCTCGCAGTGATTCGTAACCTTTACTGCTTATCCTGATCAGCATTCATTGCAGTAAACGCAGCCAGTGAAAAAGTGAACGAAAGAGTTATAGCAAACCTGATGATAAAACCTTTTCGTGTCGTCTAATAGCATGGCGCTAGGATTGCTTTGAAGCCCAGCAACTTTTGAAAGAATGTTGGAGCATACGTCTATGGGTAATCTCGTGCACAACTCTTACTGCACTGTCTTGTTTATGATTTGTGGTGTTCATTGTGGTAAGAACATCGTTGGCTTGGCCCGCACGAGTGAGCACAATTTCAAAAGCTTCACAAATCCTTTGCCGGCAGATGAGGAACTTGGAATTGTAACTGCTGATGTTTGTAACGCGGCTCTGTTCCGTTTACACTTTTTAAGCCTAAACAAACAAAACAGTTTGGTTGGGGGTTAACTAAAATTCGCTGATAACTGGTTTTTGGTCACTGTTCATTTCGTCTCGCTGACTGAAATGTGCAAAACATGCACATTGCAAAAAATTTAAGTCCTGTCAGTTTGTAAGTGCAGCAGGCGTCGACTGCGTAAACGCCTCAAAATCAAGGTCATGTTTTCAGGTTTGCGAACTATACCGCAAGCCTAAGTGGCTCGTTGAAGTGACGCCTCTGCAAACAATCAACGATTCGTCCAAACCCTTTTGCAATGACCTTATTTCATTTATTTTACAATTAAGTACTTTTCTAATACGAAAACTAATTTACATATATCGAAAAAGCCTTTTAACTATAGAGCCGTCTTCAATTAAGTTTTTCCACAAAGCATGCCTACTTGAAAATCTAATGCACCAAAGCAAGATCTATGAAATCGAGAACCAGATATTGTAAATACGCTCTTAGCATAAAAAATTATACCCCACTGTTGAGATCTGAGTTAGCATTGTAGGTAAATGTTGTGAAGTCATGTGGCCACGCAAATTAGTTTAATTGATCTCGAGTTCTCCTTGCTCTTTGGTAAACAGTTTAGCCTACATTTAAATTACGAAACCATCGGCACCACTGCGGAGAAGGGCACGCTTATACTGTAATTCATTTCTTTGGTGCTGCATGTTGGCCATTGCTGATCAGGCAGCAAGCAAGAAAAATTACGATATGCAGATTCCACAATATTCTGTTTTCAATTCTGACATATTATCATCTATAAACACCAAAAAGCAGGACCACATACTTGTTAGATGGTGTAAGAGGCTATACACTAAAATTTTCCCAACCTGGAGCCTAGTTCCCAACGTGGAGCTTACTTCTCACAGGGGTGCGATTTGTTTTTAAGGGGGGCATTGAGGCTGACTGACGACTCTGACGAGGCCTGGGTCCAAAGTTTGTACAAACCAAGGTATTGGCGTTTCAAGCGCCTTGGTTGAAACGGAGTTCACTTTTTATAATGAGATTTATATGTCACCACGCGGGGTAATCAGGATTTTAGAGGTGATGAGGTGGGGCATGGGCAAAAAAAGGTTGGGAACCACTGAAAGCGTAGCTCAACGTCACAGGTTTGCATCTCCATCGTGGAGAAGTTCCTTGGCTGTGTGAAAACTTGTTGAGCATTTTATTCATCCTAAAATATGATTGCATTTCTAAGTGGAGTTTGCCGAACCGTTACAGCTTTGAGTAATGCGTTTTCTGCAAACCAATCTATGCAGCGTGCATTTCGTGATTTTGTTGCTAAGGTCGACGGCTTGCGTGAATTGTGACGGTAGCTTTGCGTCATGCAGACACTGCGCTTGGATGGTTTGTGACGTTAACGCTGCCCGCAAACTTGCGAGCCCATCTGGTGCGCGAAGAAAAAACAATTGTAATGTAATTTACGTCTTCTTTCAATAACTCCCTTCGATTAGTCTGCCCGAAAAACAATTCTTCCTTTTTTCCTGCAGAGTACATCTTTTGCAAACAGGATCGTCTTTGTAAATTTACAGAGACGAAAACCGGGCTAAGAGGGTAACTTAAAAATGAAGATCGAGAGCTGGGGGTAAAGCTGACGTGTAATTTACTGACTTTTATATTTTGCTATTCTCTTTCCATTTCACGAAAAATTACAAAATATCCGAAAGCATTCTTTCACTTCTGCAGAGAGAGCAACTACCGCAGATGCAAGCAACATACTTTAGGGACCTATTTTCATTGCCACTTACAAACTCAGGATAAACAAGCCATCGCAACTGAGTATTCATTCAATTCAAATGATTTTCAGAAGGGTTTTCAAAATCAGAACAACCGCGGAAAATAATCGCAACAGCCAGATCCATTAAAACGAAAGACAAAGGCAAGACTATGAGCAATAATTATCAGTTATCCTTGTTAAGACATAGAAAACTGGATATTTAATAGCAAAGGCAAGACGTATTTCACAATATTTTTTCTTTCAAAGGTGATCCGGAGCTTATAACCTGCAAACAACAAATGCAGTTAATATAACAAGCCAAGTTTACTTTTTGAAATGTCTGCTACACCAAGTATTCCATGCTATTGGGCAAAACTTTGAAGAATGTACGGTTGTCAAATCCATGACCGACGAAAACCTGAGCTCAAAACGCAAATCGATACTTGGAAAAATTTTTTAATTGAAAGCAAACTGTGGGTACATTGAAGATCTCGAGAACAAGACTGAAACAGCCGCGATCTAATGTTGGTAATGCTCTCTGGAGCGGAAGCAGGCTTCACAATGCTGTTAACGGAATTAGCAGGCACATAGTAATCGTTGCTGTGCTGCGGGCCAGGCTCCGTAAGTGCTTTACCTTTACTTCATTTCAAACATTTTTAACCGAAAAAAACTGTTAGTTCGACTTTTGAGTCAGGTGGTACTATGTCTTTGTTTTCTCTGGATTTCATCGCTAATTTTTTAGCTCACGCCCGCCACTTTTTGTTATTTTATCGACCGTAGGAATTGCGAAGTTGAACAAAGTCATGATTAACTGGTCATAACGCTGGAAAAGGTGCTGACTTGTATAAATGAACACAAAAATTGCTTTTGCATGATCCTGCTGATTTGGTTTGATTTCTTTTAGAACATCGGTATCAAACTAGCTTGAGGCTTCAGCAATCAAAATCAGCAGATATTGCGACAATCGCGGTACTAATTAAGCCAATTACGCCCAAGCAAATAAAAGTGTGATGTTTCACAGCAAGGTTTGATCTAAGTGCACTTCGTATGACAGCGATGGTAGAAGTGCGGCAGCAATTGCGGGGTCACGAGCAGCACATGTGGTTAGCGTTTGTAAGCATAGGTGTTGTCATATTTTGATTGCCGTCTATCAGTTGCTGGCATCTTGATATCAAACTAATCCGGATGTGGAAACCTGTTATTGGGCCTTACTCTTCCACTGGTGTCAAGCTTAACGAGTGGTATGGTGTGAACCAAACAACAGACTAATTTGCGCTGAACGGGGTTAGGTTGATATATCTGACGTCTTGGTTCTCTAAAAGACAGGTTTTTAACTTTATTCAAAAATGGAAGCGTTGCCTATTCCTTCCAGTTTGCTGCGAGCATGTCAAATGTCAGCAAAATACATCATGTCACACTGGACTGTTTCAACATGTTCAGTTGAGGGACTGTTCATGTCGGTTTAACCTTTCTGCCAATGACATAGCAATTTGCAGGGTTTTGTTGTCTTTGGTCGTCGCTTTGTATGGCGTCTTCGAAGATTGTAAACCTGCTCCAAAGTAAGAGGTATGTTGAGCAGTAAATTTTTTTACAAAAGCATTTGACGTCATTTTATGGAGAAGTCTTCATAGAACAAGCCACAAACTCCTTAAATTGGAAAATCATGTTCGCACGCACCACTTATCCACATCCATCCAAGGGCGGTGCCAAACATGATTGCACGATGGACTCGTAAGTGCATTAAATCCAAACGGTTCTGATTACATGAAAGATTGATGAGCTCATAGACCAAGGGTGGCAAGATCGACACGTTTTCTGCCACACAACTCTGACTGGCTTGTTAGGCAATATTAACTAAACGGCAACCTTTGTAATCCCCTAAATAATCTACCAGCTTAAATGAATCTCTAATACACGGTGTACGCGCTTGAATACATTGTTTGAAGCAGCATTATTTCCTTTTAAATGTCGTCATCGCTGTAAACTGCACTCCGCGCACTGGAAGTTGCGGCAGAGATGAGCGTTGCACTGGGCTTGGATTGGACTGGATTTTAACGAATTTTTTCGATTTGGATTGGATGCGGACCGTAAATGGCTTCAAAAATTTAATATCACGACCGGGCTTGGAATGAGTTTGTTGTTAAAAAGTTGTGTTTTGTCAATTTCGTGGGACTTCGTTCGGATTTGGACCTTGCATTTAAATTTTTTTGGACTGTGGTTGGACTTGGGCTTAACATTACCAATTCTTGGACTTAATATTAAAAATTCAGCACTGGATCTAGATCGTAAAATGTGACAGTCCGCTCATCTAAGAGTTGCGGGTACAGACCCACAGAATATGCTACGTCAGGTGTTTCCACAAAAAAACAGCTAGCAGGTAGAAAACAAACTTTTTGCAAGCTCGAGCACAGTTCACCTTATCAATCCTCGCAACCTCAGCAGAGCTTGCAAATTTTCAATAATAGTCTAACTGACACACGTATAGTGCTTTGCTGTCAAGCAGCAAGCAAAGTTTTCTCCGCCGCCAGTGATCACAATCACTCGGATCAGTAACGGTCCTAAAAACTTGGGCGCAGTCAATTTTTTCCAACTTGAAACCTTCGGGCTTCTTATCCGTAACAAAACGCTGAGAACAAAGCAATCTGAACTGGAAGAGTTTAACTGAGATGTTGGTGCGACGTTAATTTTTTAGACAAATATGGCGTTGTCGAAACAGTGACTACCGCCAAACATTTCCACGAACGAACGTTGTTGATGTAGTTTTTGAAAAGTAAACGTATGACTTGGACGTTTATTTCGGTGTCGGCACAAACCTGCGCTATTTCTCTTGGGCAGTGTCAGTCAGGGTTGCGGAGTCGGAGTTTTTTGGGTGGAGTCGGATTTTTTTGCCCGGCTCCGACAGTTCAATTGGATCATTTTTTTACATCACACTCTTAAATTGGGAATTCCTGTTGAAATGGTACCATTTATTTTGAAACTTTTATTGAAACAAGGATTTCTTGCTATGCACCACGATTTCCATTGATTTTAACAGTCAAATTTCATTCCCTTGATGTTAAGGAGTCGGGAGCCGGAAATTTTGGAAAGGTCGGATATTTTGCCTCCGACTCCGCAACCTTGGTGTCAATAAGGCTGAAGCTTGAGTGAAAACAAGGTCAGTAAGCAAAGAGGTGGCCACAGATCCGAAATGGACTCCGGCCGGATTCTGCGTTTTTTCGGACGCGGGGTCAAAAATTTGTGAAAAAGCAGACCTGGATCAGTAGACACTTTATTTTCGGCAGTATCAGGATCGAGTCTGCTTGGTCTTTGTAAACGTCATTGCTTGATTACAAACATTACTGAATTTCGGTTGCATCGATGGTTTCCGGACTTTGAAGAGGAGTGGGACTCTCAAATTTGAAAATTTCGAAGCCGCATCCGGTTTAAAAAATACTGGCTCAGGAGCGGAGTCTTAAAATGTGACTCCGGCCACCTTTGGTAAGCAAACCAAACTACAGTTTCTTTTCATTTCCATCGTGTGCAGCGTACCATATATATATTGCTAAGGTCTTGAAAATATGGTGCAATATTTCCTCACGTTCAGGTTCAATTAAGAAAGTCACTCACGCAGTTTGACATTCAGCCGTCTCGCGGTAATTCGAATGATGGAGTCCGTTGCAACGTCACATTCTTCCGGACACATTTCTCGGACCGGGCGATAGCAACGCGAAGCAAAAATAGCTTATTCAGTGGTAAGAAAAAACAAATAAAATATTTAAGGGACACTGAAGGTTGTATTAGACCAGAAATCACCTTTCGGCTTTGTCGAAGAATCGGTTCGTCCACTCTTACGTAAGTGCCTAGCAATAACCATAAAATTTTCTTTGCGTTCAGGGAAACTTCATTAGATACAAGCACTAGGCTGACGCAGACACGTGGCATATCGAAAGGAATTAGGTATATAAAGCACTACGGCGTGCTTGAAATCAAGTCTTAAGAGTTTAATAATCACACCAAAGTCACCACTCACTGTCATTTCAATAAATTGCCTTAATTAAAGCATTCCAGCCTACAGGTCCTTTTTTAGCCTGGAGGCATTTTCTACCTTTACTAAAACATAACACTTCAGTCCTCTTTGAACGATCGGACAGTTTGTTGCTGAAGACATTGGGTTCCCTGGTTCAACGCTTATGGTCAGTTCAAGTACACAGCAAATATTCCTCAAGACAATTCTTTACACTTTTAAAACAGCTTGACTACAAATTCAAAATCTTGATGAAATGGTCCTCTTGGTGAACATATTTTTACAATCTTGTGTGATGGTAGCCGCAGTTTTGTCAATTTCACAAAATCACTTCTCTCTTTTCCTATCAATAAGCCGTTTTCCGTTAGGTCCGGCTTTATTTTTTCACTCCGTGAAAGTTAGGCAGTTCCGCGCACACGTCAGCATCCACAGATGGTCGAAAACAAGAACGTGACTGGATGCCGAAGGTGTGTTTCTCGCTGACGGCGAAGCCGTGAAGTCATGATTGTGGATCGTCGCATCACTCACAGCTGCTTCACAGAGCGGTGGATTCCCGCCGCGCTGACCGCACGTCAACACGAGCACAGCTGTTGCGACGGCGCTTGGGCGCAATTACTACACATTCTATTTCTTTAAATCGCATGCATTCGACCGTCGAAGGCAAATTTTGAGAAACTGCGTTGTTTGAATTGGTCCTTTTCAAAGAAAAAAAGGCGTTTGGTTGTATGCGACGAGCGGCACGTTCGAATCCGCGCATGGACGAGAGTTTCTCGGGCAGAAAAACACGAACTTTTCACGATATTCGCATTGTGGCAAGTGGCATACAGCAAGGCAATTTTCTCACGTGGCGATTCGAAAACAAAATAGATATATTGAAATTCCGCGCAAGAGAATGCGCTCGGCGCGCGAGTTAACCGAGGGCGGGGCCCCGTCAGGTGCGCTATAACGTATTCCAGCGCGCAAACACTGCATTTAACAACCGCAAACGTGCACTTCCGTCAATCCCCGATCAGCAGCCCGCTTACAAAAGGCCAGCACAGGCACCGCTCAAGCATCGATAGATTTGCTGGTTGGTGCCGGGCGCAGACCAGGGCGACTGCCGAACCCGAGATTTGAAACGGGATTTACGGTTTGTGTGAAGTCCTGGCGACGAGGAACGCAAGGACGTTTCATTTTACATTACCCAAGGGCATACACTACGCTGGCATGGCATTGTCAAATAGGTTGCTGACCGCATTTCGCGCTTTGTAGTTGGAATCAGCACGATGCGGTTTCAAGAAAAACAAATTTACGACAAAGTACCGGTTTTGAGCGCCTCTCCGCACATGTGGATGTTGGAAAATGTTTTTTTATTGAGCTCTTCTCCTCGCTCGTAAAAGCCTGTTGCCGGAGCTTCTTTTTTGTAAGTGAAACGCCTTTAGGCAAAAGTACCCTGATGCAATAGACAACTTGTCCCAATGAGCATGTTTTCGCGTGCTTTACTCCAGAGAAGAGCGGACCAACTTCATGGCAGAAGGATCGAACACCCAACCTCTCAACCGCAACTTTATCAAGTTTTTCGTTCGGCCAAGTAGTTACTACGTTTTCAGAAACTACGGCATGTCCAGTTTCTTAATCTTATCTGCCTCCGGATTGCATGCTTGATCAGATCCCAACTCGAACGAGCATGATTAATGTCGCATGAATTTCGTTTAAGTTGTGTCACAAAGTGGAATAAGTATGAGATTTGATTTTTTTATTGAGATTCAATCATCCAAATTAATCGACACATACTTGTGAGTTAAATAAAGGGTTCAGTTTATTTTGGCATTTTCACACATAGCATTACAAACGAACAAACGAAGAAAATCAGTCGGCCAACGCATTATTAACTCATTGCAAACGGAAATTTAAGCGGACAACAAAAAGAGAATAAAAGGCATCCACGCGGAACGATTTTAACAAGAACAAAAACGTTGGGTAGTGTAGATGTACAAATGTGGAGTATACGTGTGCATATATACAAATACCAAATCTTAACATTCTGGACTCTCTCCGCGATTCAATTTGTATAAGTGGCAAGAAAGACGTGCAAGGAAGAAAAACGCTTCAGGAAAAACGCGCACTATACGCTTCGAGAAGCATGATCAATCGATGCAGAAATCAAAGCACTCGCTTTTCTGTAGTTGAGAATGGTAACACTGATCGCCAGAGTCTTTTACTATTTTGAGCGCTTTTAACATATAAGTACACCGTGCCCAGAGCCGAGCTTATCTCGGCAATCCACATTATGGTGTCAGCCAGCAACCCATGACGAACAAGAGATGGTTTGCATTCTGTAGGATTTCGACATCAAGCAGTCGTTATACAACAAATGGCGTCCTGACCTAGAACATAAAAACCACTTTTATTATCTCCTATATGCCAATTTCAGCTTTTACCAAAGTCAACTGTTTCCATGCCTACCGGTTGCCAAGCCTCGTAAGTGCGTCGTTTGCTTCGATGCTGCGTGGAATCCGAAAATAGAGCAGCTTCACTTCGACTGGCTTCAGCAAGAAATTGTCCGGTTGCTTATGGCAACAAAATACTTTACATATTCGCATTCGGGCCGAAAACACGACACGGTGAAAGAATGCTTGCAACCGAATAAACGTCACGCACCCATTTCAAGGCGAAGAGAACGCAAAAAATAAAGAGAAATTAACAAATATTGTCGCCTTTTTTCCACCGGCATTAATTTCTCGTCGGAGTGGGCGAAGGCTGCGGAAACGGCGACCAGTTCGCGCGTTAGGAAGACAGGCAAGAAGATAATAATCGCACAATGACGTGCATGCTGATTGACGACGCACTGACTGCAAGACAATAAGAGATTGATTGAAGATTCGCAACAGAGCGATCTGCGCAATGCTGGTGTAATACTGTTTAACGCAAGCAAAGCGGTATCGAAAATCGTCAAAACAAGAGGCGGCCGATAGTGATAACGTCAGAACGTTGCGACGTGACGTCGTACTGAGAACAAAGACAATTGCAACAAAACTTTGACAGGAGACATTGCAACTGCAACATCAACATGTCCTGCCCTGCCGCCGTTTGTAATCACTAATGCAGCGATGCAATAGAATGTCGCAAAGACACGCGCCACATAAATTAAACACACACAATTGTTCGTCGTATTATTATTATTATTATGAGGTTTTCGATCACAGAGCAACACGATCGCAAATAAAATCACGCGTCGCTTCCGGACGCAGCAAACGTGCGACACACGACCAGAAAACCGGAAGCAGTATTTTTGGGAATGCGCGAGATTTCGCCGAGTAACAATGACTGGACCGATGGTCAGGAAGGTCTGGATAACGTGGCCTGTCAAGCGGATTATGCTTCATACTGAAGAGCAGATGATGTACTGTGCGGGGAAAAAAGCAAACTGAGTACTCGGTTCTTCGGCGATGGCAGAATGGTCACACCAGGACAAAAAATAACAGGCATCATTGTAAAAGGCTTCATCTTCCGCAAAAAAATTCAGATCATTGTCACGATTCTGACGCACTTCGGTCGAGTTTAACAGGCACTCAATTGCAAGACCTGCCAAAGAATCAAATTCAGCTGATACGTCCTTGCCACAGTGCCTCACAGATCACAGGCTTCTGTTCGCTTCTTGCCCGGATGCAACATCGCTTTAAGCCGGTAATCTGCAACGGAGGTCAAGGTCAGCAGAAGGAAAAATGGCAACAGTTGCGCAACAAGGCTTCGAAACAAGTTCATGTCAGGAGACCCAGCACCGCAGGCAAAGTTTTCTGCTTGTCGGCGCGGAGAACGGGCGGTGACAGTAACACCGAAGGCGGGAACGCGGAAGCGATCGGCCGGTACCAGAAGTTTCAGCGAGCTGGGGACCACCCAGCGTTCATTCCATTTAAAGCCGTTGGCTTAGAAGAACATCGGCCGGCACTTCAATGCGACTCGTTGGGTCGAAATGCCCAGTTTGTTCGGCCAAATAAGCACGCTGGACCGGTCTTTTTAAGTGTTGTGCTTGGCAGTCAAGAGGTCATTGCCACATCAACGCCGCTAATTTGCTCGACGAGGTATTGCGTCAAGGGCATCACAGTCGACATACGCACCTTGCACCAAAGCTCGACTACTTACCAGGTTACCGCTAATGGCTCGTTCGCTTGCAACATATCGTTCAGCTGGAGCTCTGCGCTACTATACACACGCTCTCTGTTTGTACAGCGGCGTCTGCATCGTGTACTTGAAAAGGTTCGTCTGGAAACCTGTTGTTACGGCGAAATTCAAACATGGTTGCCCAACCGACTGACCAGGACTCTCCTGACGTAACAGGAAGGGGAGGAGGCCGAAAAAGTGGCAGCGTTCGGAGTAAAATGGAGGACAACAAGCATAATCGGTATACAACACAGAGCCTCCATTAAAACTTCAGTTCGAGAGTTTGAGAAAAGCCTTTTTATCCAAATTATGGACAGAAATGCTGTTCAGCGTAGTTCACTGCTGTCGATGCACGATGAAGGGTGGCGCAATTTTTTTAAATTAACGAATGAAGACTGAGCGCGTGGCATTGTGATGGTGGGCCTATGTGTGGCGTTACACAATGAAAAGGGCAGCAAAACAAGGTTTAAAGCTGGCGCGACAAAGGTGGTTGAAAAAGTCTGAAAAATGTCGCAACTCGTAACACAATATGACCAATAGTTAGTAACAGGTGTTAAACACGGAAAATGTCAGACAAATCTTGATAACAACTAAACTCGCGCCAATCTTACCATCGACCAATGTCAGCCAATGTCAAACGGGGCAGGCAATGGTGAAAAAATCGCACCCGAAAATTGGCGGTCAGTTCTGTCATATGTTTTTCTGTTCGTAGCTTACACATTAACGGCGAAAATGCGCCCTGAGTGAAAAAACATTAAGCATAATAGCCGGCTGGATTTAAACCCGATACTAGGCAGGCAAACTATTACGCCACAGTTATTTACCTGATACAAATACCTCCTTCACATCATTTTTGCGTCAAAATGGACGAAACACGTAACCATTCTTATATCAGAAAGCTTGCCGATGAAATTGCCGATCCATCTCACTGTCACTCATACTTAGCTGACACCGGTTTATCATAAAATCGCCACTACTTGTCCATATATCGACGCTTCGCTGCGCCTTAGTACGTTGACGAACACGCTTTACATTCAGCGCCGGCACAGACTATATTAGAACTTTTTACCAAGAGCAACAAAACGTGTTTGTTTGTCGCACTGTTTACAAAAAAATTTTAAATATAGTACGAAGTCTGTCGCACGTTTTTGTTAAAACGCGTGTGAACAAGGCATAAGCGCAAAAAAGAGTAGGTCCAAGCAAATCACATCATTCTTGCAAAAATTGATTCTATAGGTCTAAATAATCTAAATAAAGGGCACAGTCAATGACATGCCAATATCCCAGCATATCAAAGGAGATAAAACTAAGGAGGTCTCAAGAGTCGAATTGCTTAGACCCCACGCAAAGGTTTGCCGTTCAACAAGCCGAGGTCACAGCCAGCACCATGGTCGGATAGATTACGCAGCTTGTCAGTAAGATCGGTCTTCATACACGCAGATGAAAACAGCTCAAGACGAAGGAGGAATCAGCGTGAGATCCGTTTTGGCAACACTGACATGAGCGCTAATACTTAAATAGCAAGCAAAGCGCAGGGGATATTAATGGGCGCATCGTGTTTCGCTGAAAAGATTAAGTTGTTTACTTCAAGGTTAAGATTTTAAGGTTCTATCGGGTGCGCCGCAAAATACAAGTAGCCGTTCCGCAGTCGTGCACCCAATTAGAGGATAGCTAAGGGGTGAGCTCCAAAGGGAGAAAAAAAACTAAGCATATTGGTTTTCCGCCCCCGAGGTCGACGTTCAACAGAATCCACTCGCATCAGCAACCCCCGAATCCAGGATCGACGCTAATGGCTTCGAAGATTGCATCATCATTAGCAGCAGGTGGTAGACAGCTGGTGTTAATGTCGTAGCAAAACGAAACTAACCACTCGGAAGAAAAGGTACCTTTGTTGCAAGCGACAGGAAAAGCTTTAGAACGCCAGTTTACGGGCTTATTCTCACCGAAATTTTACGAAACTAGGGCATTTTTTAGGTGAAATGAATGGGCCGGCCAATCTTTGAAGGTTTGGCAATGAATGAAGTAATGTAGAGCCTACTAGGAAGGTTTGGCGGCATGAGATAAACTTCCGAATTATATGGCACCTTCGTGCCGAAAGACTCCGTTTTCTTTTTTCTGGCGCAAGCCGTAACAATTCTGATCACCGGATTGCCTAACCCTTCCGACACGTTAACTTGTGTTGACCATTATTGTGCCAAAGGAAAAATATGTAAGTCCGAAAACTGTACACACAACAGGAAAATAAATAGATCTACAGCATGATCGCATTGTGCTCCATTCTTCATTCAGGCATTTCTGGTGAGTTCTTCAAGAAAAAAAGCATTCTAATGGCGCATCACGCTCGTGTGAAAACCTACATGCGATTTGCGATCTAAGGTTTTGCAGTTGGATTCAAATAAACTAACAGTTACATGCGCGTTTTGCCTTGCGGCGTGAGCACTGAGCAGTCTTAACCTCAGCAAGCAACCCTGCTGTTACTCATCTCATCACAAGGGAACATAGAACGCCAAGTCCGGGGCAATGACCGCGTTTCCTCTTCGAACCTTCGCACACGCAAGCGTGCGGTTGCAACCCGGGTCTTTGCAAGCAAGCTTTGGCTGCAGGCGCCGACAGCACGCGCGGAACAATGGAGGATTACAAAGAGAACAAGCCAGCGAGAGTTAATCCGGCAATGAGGCCGAAAGGAAAACACATCAGGCGCTAAATTGCGAAACTTGAAACGCGACGACCGCGTCGATCTCGTTGCACTTGAAAACTTCCCAGGCGTTTTCCTCGCGAAGAAACGCGCTCGACCGACGCAGAGAACCGATCCGAGCAGACCTTGGTCAGAAAAACTGCACGGTCCGCGCAAGTTGAGCTCAAACTGTGTCAATAAACGGAAAGACAAAAGCGGACGCGCCAAACCTTGCGCTGAAAGTTGAAGAATTTCCACCAGAAATAACGCTTAGAGTTCAAAAAATCCGAAGACGAACTGACACTTGTGTTGAAAACGAAAAAAATGCAAAGAATTCTGTGATTGTTCAGAAAAAAAGACAAATGCAACCAGTACGTTAGCAAAGCTCTGAATCTGAAATAATAAACAGTTGGTTTGTTGAAGATTTTATGTCCGGTTATGAGCGGCTCGTGTGTGGCTGCACACGGCTTTGATACTGTTTACAGTAACGAAGCTTATATAGGTCAAGCTCTACGTAGATTCTGCCAATGACGACTGACTGGCAAAGTTCATCTCTATGGGATTTTTTCGCCGTGCACCACTTCCATGGCAACACAAATTGGTAGGGAAACCGATCGGCCGCGCAACAAAATGCCAGGGTTGAAAAACATCAACAATCAGATGTTGAGCCACAAAATAAGAAAACAAAGCAAAGACGGGTCTCCATTTAACATACTCAACGTTCCAAATTCCAAAATACATCCTTTGAAAAGTAATTCACTGCCAGTAATTACAAAAAGAAAAAAAAACAATAAACAATAACTTGAAGAAGTTGTTCTTGATGGTTTCGAGGTTTCACTTAAAACATGACTAATGGCTCGTCAGCAAATATGACTTGAGACTCGTCAGCCAACAGCTTACCCTCATTCAAGAAGAGAACTGTAGCCACGCAGTAACGATGTGTCGATGGGAGTCTTGTAACTGGACAGCATCATCAACACTTGTGCCAGGAACTCGACCGCGGATGAGTCGCGAAGGAAGGCACCGTCCTCGTACAACTGAGGACAGCTCTGCAGAAAAACAAACATTTGTGCGTTGAGAAAGAAACGTGTGTTGGGTGAATCTCAGGCCTTGTTCTTGCTTGCTAAGTCCAATGCTGTTCTTTATAACAGACCAAAATTCCATGTTTTTTTGATAAATTTTGTACTGTTCTGCTCAGGTACATTACGCCAAAACGCGTGATGCAGTCTTCTGGAATGAACGTTTGACGGTGATTCTTTCAGTAGCTGCATTTTCTTATGCGCTCTGCCGAGAAGTCCTGTCGAAACCTGCATAAGTTCTAGTTGACAGTTTCATGAAGCGCGGGACTGAGCAGAGGTCGGTCGCAGATAAAACAAAACAGGGGAACCGCTCGACCCGAAACGGCAGTCTCGATCTGACACTCCGCGCGCTGTGAACGGTTAAAAAATAAAGAAAGTAAATAAATAAAAACAAACGAGGATGCATCGCGTTTACAGACCTGCGCCACTTCAGCTATCTTGATCAGCCAGTATGTTAAGGTCTGATGTTTGACGCCGACCAGTATAAGCAACTGGAACATGTCGTCCTTGCCGAGGCGCGTGGAGTGTGGAGCGGCAGCAGATCCACACAGCGTCGTGTACACGTGACAGAGACGGGAGAAAGCGATGCGTTCTTTTTCCAGACTGAAAGGGAGATTCAACAATGCAATGTTTATTTTGTAAGACGCTCCATCATCACTGAGTCGGTCGTTATTGTTGTTCGCTTCAAGCAGAATGGACCCTTGGAACCAATACTGAGGCTTTAATCAATCAACGCAAGAACCGCAAGTAACTTTAATTACAAGCTCCGCTGTCTCAACCAAGAAAGCAACCCAGTAGTCGCACGCGCCCGAGCTAACCTGACACGCACGCGCACAACGGAACCAACAGACTGAGCAGATGAGGGGTCAGCAGGTCAGCGGGCGCCATTGAAAGTAGAATCGTTACAGGCCAAAGTGCCCAGAGGTACGTTAAAGGGTTCCCTCGTGCTTGTCAGCGGCGCACCATGAAATAATTTGAATGAATTATGTTTACACCGTTAACTTACGAACTTAGCCGTTTGCATAAGCAGCGCTGTTGTAATATCAATCCCACGCGATCATTGTTCAGCACCTCATCCTGCGGCACGACGGTCAAAGTGTAATGCGCTAATGCAGCAGAAGCAACAACACCAACGCGCATTTCCTGGGGACAGCGAAACACGCACCCCTAACACGGTTTTCGACATGATTGCAACGCACGACAGTTGCTTGATGGACGTATCTATTGCGCGCATCGACATTAGCACGAGATCCAAAGGCGTCTGATTAGTAAGCAGATTTGTTATCTCACCTTTCCCGGCTCCTCGCAACAGCGCTCCCTTCTATGCGGCCGCGGTTGGGTTGCTGCGATCTTTCGGGCATCAGGAAGCTTGACGAAGAGCGGCGGTTGCCTGGAAACAAAAACAACGGTATTCGCAATTGAGCGCGTTTTTTGTACGCAAACCACAAGCTTTGGGCGACTATGTTGTACAAACTCGGCAACATACATCAGCTAGCTCGCTGTTTAACAATAAGCACTAGGTTTTGGGTAGGAGCTGTTTTCAAACTTCTACTTGTCACATTTCGTTCGCTTTTACTTGACAAACAACGACTACACCGGTCAAGAGGCTGATCAGAGGACTAACAATATTCAGACAAGGCATAACGCCACGTTTCTTATTCTTCCATCCTTATTTCTTCCTTGGCGTGCGTTGGAAAGGCTGCTCCGCGTGAGGCAAGGATAAGTTCCTTCGTGCTTGTCAGGGTTGTCACTTGATACACACGCGCTGCTCTTTCAAGTCGAGTTTTTTGCCCGGAGAGGCAACTGGCAGCGGCGTTTGTTTACGTCGCATGCGACAGTTTAAATAAAACAACCGGGTCTCCCGCATGTCATGTGGTAGGACGGCGAGACCGGAGTGCATCGCGTTGATCGACACAGGCTCGAGTCGCTCAAGCTCAGACACAACAGCGGGCATCCAAAGCCAAGATGCTGACAGGTGAGCAATCGCGTCGATCGCTATCTGGCCGGGCGCGTCATACGTGGTCGGTCGTGGAAGCTTGATTAGATTTTTTGTTGTCGTTATCTAGAGCAATAAAGTGACGGAGGACCTGGACGCCAGCCGCTGTTGGCACAGATTGGCCAAAAACGAATCTGGACCCGACACATTGCGTCTACTTTCAAATCGCGCGTGTACTAAAGGTGGGCACGCTTTTGAACGAACCTCCCATTAACAATTTTCTCTTCGACATAAAGCTTCGATTTCGAACAGCTTTACCAGGAACACCTTAATAGTTCTGGTTTGCGTAAAATATACGCGTCACTAAATTTTGACCTTTTAAGCAGTCACCACTCAAGCCAACAACATAGTTAACGTTTCAATGAGCAACCCATTGTCATCGATTGGGATTTAGGGCACAAAATACCCCTAATCCTGTGCGATGTTACTTTCTCTTCCCGCCAAGAGATTAAATGACCTTCAATCAGCGGTTGATGACTAAGCAAGTAGGGTTTCTGCACTGTTTACGAAACAGAGGTTAGCAAGGAAGACGGCGTCGATAAATTTTGCTCCCGCAAAACTTGTCAAAAAGATATCATGCCTTGTTTGAAAACACCCGCTCTTCCATTTGTAAACTTTCCGACATGTTACAACACACATTTGAATCGATCCGGTTGCGAGGACATTGTCGTGGCATTCTTGCGGTGCAACTTTGTGACCACTCTTGCTGGTCAGTCAGCTTTGGCGACAGGAGCAACCTGCACTAGTTTAGCGATTTCATGCATTTCCACGGTTAAGGTCTCGGAAAAAAAGTATATGTTGCTCTTCGATAAGCAGTTTATGGTGAATTGGTTTCACAAAGTTACCAAGACTTTATCGAACAATCGCCGTCCTGAAACCAAACAGAACAACAATCGAACCTTCTGGAAACCGCAGCGGTTTTCGGTAATACTAAGGGGCATCCCCAACCACAATTACATGGGCAATCCATAAAATGTCGTCCGATTGTTGCAGCCCTTTGTCTGGCCAGCAAAATATCAACATTAATTAATAACATCCGTTTCTTTACGCAGAAGAGCACCGCATGTACGTTCAAACGTGCGATCCGGACAGCGACTGTGACGCAACAAGCGGTTTTCAGTGTTTACCATGAATACTTGTTGAAGCGCGCCAGTGTTTACGCGCAAGCGCCGTGAACGATTTACGGACGAGCGGGCGCCTTATCGCAGCCAGGCCCAGAGGAGAGGTGCCAATAACTCCGTGTCGGGTTTATCTGTAGAAGTCACGTCGCGCAGGACAAAAATGAAAAGTGCCGGAAAAAGGTGCAACATGGAATCACAACGAGCTTACGCAATCTGGAGTCAATACAAGCTTGTGCTAAATGGAGATAAGAAATAAAAGCCGATGCGGAACGCACGATTTTCTTTTCGGAAGGCAGTTTAATCGTAGGTGATCAAAATTGTGCGCGCAACAAGCTCCTGCCTTCCGCACAGGGTTTGAAACTGAGACATGGCCAGCCACGAGAGGTCGCAACACCACGTTTGTTTAAAATATTGCAAATAGCGGAACGAAAGTGAAACAAAATATTTAAATCACGATTAACCTGCGCGCCACATTGACAAATGGCGATCGTTACCTAGAAACCAGTCGCCTCCGGCGGCGATGTTGCCGCCCGACGAAAGCGGCGTCGGATCGCTTCTGGATGACGTTACATCTGAGGCGGGGAGTGGCGCGGCTTCGCTTCCCTGCAGAACTTTACACGTGGCGGTGACGACATCCCAAGCAAAGAAACGGCGCCTGAGAGTTTCACGTATTGCAACAGTAAAAACGTGAGAGCTATTTGAAAAGAAAAAAATGTTTTTTTGTTGGAAAGAAAAAAATGTTTTTTTGTTGGAAACAAAAAAACATTCGCGAAACCCGTCGCTCGAAAAAATGGCGTTACGTGATGGAGAGATGCAATCTCTGTTACGTAACTCACAGACTGACCTCCTGTACAGGCAAGCGTTCTGAAGGATTGCGCACGCCAAAGTATTGATTTACCAGACCAGCCTATGATTTTAGTCGAACTCACTGTTCGTTATGTGATTGGCAGAGTTGCGGCGTCATGCATGCAATTTTGCCGTGCTAGTATTTGACTGTGCATGACGCTATTGAGAAACCACAATCATAAAAATATTTGCAGAACATGAGCAAGCAGTACAGATAGGAAGCTAATTTGCCTAAAACAGAAAAAAAGCAAGTGAAAAAAGGCTAACAAAAATATATCGTCCCACGAGGGAACACAGTCAAAATTGAACTTCTTGATACCTTAACGTGCTCTTCATTCCGTGCGCAAACACCCTCTCTAGCGCCACCGTCAGTGAATTCAAAAACCTTGTGAAAGTCGCTGGGGGCGTTGTGGGCGCAGGACGGGGTGCCTCGCGCGCTGGCTTGTGCAAGTACTTTAAGATGTCGTTTACAGCTTCGCCCACTTTCTCCTGCAATTCCGGAATCGTGGAAGAAGCGTCCGTTCTGCAGAAGTTCATTGAAACGAAATGAGAAGATCGACTTCAGTCATAATGATCGCAAGCTTCACGCGTAGCGACAGACGCCGTTGCTAGGATGTGCTGGCGACGACGTTCAATCAGTGAACGTAGCTTGTCTCCGAAAACAGGGTCCCCACACACTCTCAGAAATCATTTTCCATACTTTTCAAATACTAAAGTTAAGAACTTTAATACCACAACTTCTCTTCATTTCCCAAAATTTCATTAATGAAACGTAATGCAAAAAATATTTGCAAACTGTCATCAGCGCTAAAAGAACAAAAGTTGAATAAAAAATGGCTGAATTTGGGGTTTCCATACTTTTTTAATACTGTGTTTACATTTGGCCAAATTCAATAATTTTTCAATACTTCCAGCACCGCATAGGAACCCTGCGAAAAACACAGTAGCTGAACAGATGACCAACGGTTGGTGGATCCAGTGCAACGGAAAACATACAACGAAAAAGTCGAGGATAGTTTAAATCGGAATTCTTGCGAAGCTGCACTAATTTCTCATTTCCGCACCTAGCAATGGCTCACCTGAGCGCTGCTGTCTTCGCCAATCTGGCGATGCACTTGGTCGCGTCGCCGGCGGGTGGGATTGGTTCCGCCACCAATAGCCGTTCCACGCTGTTGTCGTCCACGTTCCTCCCCAACCAGCGGTGGCAGGGGAAAACGTAGGTCTGAAACAGATTGTAAGCCCGTTTCGAAGACCGGCAGTGGAAGTTGCTATCCGCACGACGCTCAGCAAACCTCTTTGCAAACAGAAGACGAACGAAAGGGCTGAATACCGGGCCTTGTTTAAGTTCCAGCATCGTAGTTCGTAGGAAATTAAACAGGGGGTTTAGTTTGGAAGAGGACGACGCCAAACGTAATTCCAGGGCCCGTTTCGTCTTGTCCTTTCTTAGATTTCACGAACTCACATTGACCGTAGCTTATTGTAATTAGAAGCAAGAACCTCGTTGCCTTGTAAGGGTAAGTGGGCAGCAGTGGACGGGAGGGAGAATTTTACTGCAACCTTAGAGGAGAAAGCTACACGAGAACTCTACTCACAGGCGTTCGCCTCTCACCTGGCCAGTGAACAGGTTGCGAGCCACTACACAGTCCAGCGACCACCTCGGAAGTATTCCGGAGTTGTCGTGACCGATTGTGAGCGTTGTCATGACGCCGAGGTTCGGATGCTGTCAGCAAATGCAAGAAAGGGGTTCGCAACAGATAGTAGCAAAACGATTCGACAGCTTTGCAGATCATCAGGAAATTCCACTTTGATAAACAACCGCATAAAATACGCGTTAAGTAAGCGTCCGTCAGCTCTTTATCAGAAAGAATGAAACTGCGGAACTCTTCTAAACATAGCGCCGAAATTTCACGTAATGTTCTCGAAAACGGTTAAACTCACGGTTCAAGCTCCTTGCGACCTGACCGGCTGCGCATTTTGAGCAACAGGCCAAACGTGAATTACTCCAAACGACGTCTATCATTTGAGTAGCAAAACCCACAGGGCAGAGTAACAGGCGCTCACGCCGTACCGACCTTGAACGCAAACTCAAGACAGTTCTTCGGTACGGAGATCAGTTCCGTGCACGTCTGTTCACCGCAAATGCGCATGTAGACGTTCGCCGATGTCTGTGACGAGCCGATGATTTGCTTGTGCGGGACGATCCACACTTGGTAGTGCACAACTGTCCATGCATAACAGAGGGGCTGTTGCAATTGGTTAGTTCGGTGGACGGAGTTGGCCAGAAGTAAGACGCGGGGCTTTCATCGCTTACACTACGTTAAGGCGTTTGGCGAACGCGCGAAAACGCAGCAAAATATCAATTCGATTGCCAGACATGAATCGTTGTGAGCTCACGATCACACGTGTTTCTCTGTTCAGGAGCTATAGTCGCGAATAGTAAGCAGTTTTTCTCGATTTTGCGACAGAAGGAAAAAAAAACGAATCGTTTACGTCTGCACGAGAGCCTGAAATTGCGTTGCAGCATCGGGCTGCTTAGACCGCTTGCGACAGACTTGTGCCGTCTGAGTCAGATTGTTGAAATTGCGACCCAATGTTTGTATAAAACTGCAAGCGCGTACAGCACGTGAAACGACAAGACGTTACGCACTCGCTTTCTTGAAAGAGTTCGTGAAGCAAATAAAGTCGGCCGCGTTGAGGGAGAGCAGGTGGCAGAGGAACTGCTCGCAGTGATCTTCGGACCGAAGCATCGCGTAGCGCTTGTACATGAGACTGCGAATCAAAGAAAATTACCGTAAAACAGCTGCAGATGAAACGCGTCACGGGGAGTTAGGCTTTTTGCTGATGACAAGAATCAGTCACATCCAAAGATGGACTTTACTTGTCTGTGTAAGTAAGGCTTTGGATGTACCTTGAGCCGATTGGTTCCTTCTGCGCTCAGCTTATAAAACGATCATCGTCTCACTGTCCCCGCAGTTGTTTGTCACTAACCGGATGAAAAGAACACAATATGCCGATATTTTCTATTTTAAAAACCATTTGTATGAAGTGCATTTGTTCAGATATTCTTCGAATACCAATTAAAATTTCTAAGATTTTTTTGCGTTATTTCCAGGTAAGACACAGCGACAAGATCCAGACGCCACAACAACTCACTTGAGTATGGGTTTGTTGCTAAGCAGCTTCTTGAGATACGAGTGTAGCTGCTTTTGCTCGAGTGCGAGACGGATCCAAGCTCTACTGCGCCCGACTTCTGACTGTACCTCACGCATACTGCAGATCCGCCTGGAAAAAAGCTTTGGTTTTGGGGTCATACGAACACAGTCATTTTTCGCGATTCTCACGTTTGTTGTTTCTCACCGCATTTTTATGTTGTTTCTGTTTGAAAAAGAAACGCAGTAAACAACTGAACGTTTTCGTAAAACAGTAATTCCATTTTGCCAGAACAGCGCTGCTACGGTTGATCTGTATGCTCGTTGTATCTGTTAATTAAGTAGTCAAACGCATCGGTTCGAAAATGACGTTTGCAGATTATATTTTTGCCTCAGCAGCACCTCCTCCCGAAAGTAAAACTTAATTAGCTTTGAAGTTGCACCGTTTGCTAAACGCAGCAACATCAGGTAAAGCGACTGAGAAGATGACAGTAACTACAAAATGTTCTTTTAATCATGACAACAGTGAACATGTCGTTTTTTTATCGGAACTAAGCTTTTTTACTCTTGCGTCATTTGTTCCATTAACAAACTGCGATTCATTAAAAGCTAACATCTTTTGTCACACTTCACACAAAAAGATCAATTGTCAACACTGCTGACAAAACGCTTCACGAACTCAGGATGCAAGCCAAGCGCATTGGCAACAAGCAATTCGTTTCGCAACGACACGGTCATGGATTGAGCCATTCGACAGACTTCAGTTCAAACACACTGTACCTTTCCGCGTGTTCAGTTCACGTTCAGAATAATTTTACTCGCTCTTGTATTACATCTGGATCCTCACGAGAGGTCCGGCGCCCCACTCCGCTTGCTAGTCTACGAGTCTACGCCGGCCTTGTTTAAATGAAAAGTTTCACTGCTGCACTGGTGACGAGTCAATGGCAGCACCGCGCGTGAAGCGCTCCCATGCACCCCACCCATGGGCACCGAGCACGAGGCTGGACAGAACGCAAGTATCGTTTTTTCACGTCTTCGGTAAGACCCGACCGGGAATCGAACCCAGCCTACCAGCTTTGTTAGCTCGTGCTCAATACACTGCACCATTTGGCGGGTTTTATGTACGATGAGAACAAAACGAACCTTGTAATTGAAAAGAAAACTGTAATTGCAAATAGGTTCTTACTTTATGGAAGAGATGAGGTCGTAACTGACAGGAGGTATCTGCTGGTTGCTCGTCCTCGAACTGAAATCAAATGAGCGACGACCTAAACAAACCCAGCTCCGGTTTGCTACAGTTATAGTGCAAAGTCATCCAAGGTTTTGTACGAAATGCTTTAATCTACAAACGTTTCGATTGCCTCGTTTCGGATATAACGATGAGCAAAGGGGGAGCGCGCGCAAACTATGGCGGAATACGCAAAAAATACACAGTAATTAAAAATTTTTGGAAGCGTAGAAATACTGCATCAGGCTTCCGCTAACGACATATGAACGAGAAGCGCCGCTCCGCCGTTGCATTTAAAATTAGATTGTTCAAAAATCAGCTTCTTGCCGTAAAGCAGCATGAGATCTATTTCCAGTCAAAAAGATGACCACTTTGAAATGCACGATGCAGCCACGGTTTTGTGTCCTTTATACGCGTCGCAAGAACATATTTCGTGTGGCTCGTGAATGCAGATTAAAAATCGTTGCATGAGGCTTGGCGAATAAATCCAGGAAGTGAAAAATACTGATCCTGGCCTTTTGGCATGTAGAGGTATTTTTTCCAAACTTTACTGAAACAGGAAATAGCGAAGCACGGCGTTGTGCAGGGCTGGAAATTTTAAGTTTGGCAAACCGCGATGGGCGGCATTGCAAAATGTCAGACTAGAAACTTTTAGATCGTCTGTCACTGCTGCCAACGATTCTGCTTTGATGACCAAATTATCAGGAAAAACAAACCCAGATGATTGTGCAAAGCAGTCCACTACAAGATAATATAAACTTGCTTCCGTTCCGGCGCATTTCTTTGCATTTTTAAGGAGTTACCTTTGTGCGAGTAGCGTCTAAAAATTTTTGGCCTATTGCTTTCAGCGGAAAGGTTCGGCTGAGTTTCAACCGAAGCGACGCGAAGTTTCAACCGCAACGACGCGACACTACGTTTCACCTTCACCAGTAGAGCTTTGAGAGAATGGCTCGAACTTTCGATTCGCGTGCTCGAAAAAATCGAGTTTGTCTCATCGGGAAGCAACGAGTGAGCATACCTCGAGACCCGCACATACCTGCGGGCAGGTCGCGCAACTGGTGCCGGCTGTACGCGTCCGAAGTCGCGGATTGTTTTCTGTGGAGCGACCGGGGCAGCGAGTGATAGAAGTCCTCTCGGTCGGCGGCTGCTGCTGCTGCTGGCTGAGCTTCCTCGAGCGCGCCGATGACGAGCGACGGAGAGCTCTCGCTGTGATGCTGCAGCATCGAGCGCTTGACTCCGCGCTCCTGGTGCTCGATCTCGTACTTGATGAGATGAGACCAGATGGCGGACTTCCCCTGTTTAGAGAAAGGTGCGATTGCCGAAAGGATTGGTTTTAAATTGATAAAAGCCATGCTTGTGTGGCCGGGTCAGTTTAAGGTCAGCGTCAACCAAACAACTGTTTTTGTTCGATTGTTCTTTAATGAAAACTGAACTAACTCTGCCCAACCTATATATTTTCATTATGTAGTTACTTTAAACTTTTTAATGACCGTCTCAAAAGGGATTTTACAGATTTTGCATAACCGCGTGTACCTTGTTCATATATAGCACGCACTGCAATATTGGCGCGCCATTCTGACTTACATTCTTGTCGGGCTGCTTAACGCGTTATGTCAAGGTGGGAAGTAAATGAGATGCGGGTCATCGAAAGTATGTGCGAAAATCGGGAAGGGGGGATGTTCAGAGATATCGTTTGTTGAAGCAAACGGACGGACTCAACAAACCGGAGCTCAGTTTCAACAAACCGATGTCCGAACAGCAGATGCCAGACCAAGCTTTGAAAACGAAAATCTTGACATTGAGGTCGACCAAGCAAGGTCTTCTTAAAAATGTCGGCGCAAAATTCTGACAGAACAAGCAACGCCTCTTTAAATACCGACCCAAACCAGTTTCAACGGAATTGCTGGTGACATTTGTTTACGGGCAAACCTTTTTGTGATTGGCAAGTTGTCCGTGGCTCCAAACTTTTTCCAGCAGATCGCACAGACTCGCGATCCAGGTGTTTTCCTCCAGATCGGAAACCTTGTCGTCGCCATGTCCCAGCTCGATCGCCTCCTGCCCCATTTTTCCGACCAGGATTTTCTTCGTCTGATGAACATAGTTTGGTGCGCAAGTCGTTTTACTTGTTAAATTTTACACATCAGCATTGCGGATGCGGGCGAAACGGCTAAAAACGCCGAACAAAGACTGCTCCCCGGACCAAACAACAGACTTTGCTCACACGCTTTTAAAAAAAACAAACAGTTCAAGCGAAAGCAACGTTTCGCAGCAATCGTGTGATGCGATACTCAGTGCCAAAGTCCTTTAATCCAAATTGCACAGATGCTATACCTAGATGTATTTTTTTCAGTCGCTGACTGGATTTAAAAAATGACCGAAAAAATTAATTCAATTCGGCCAAAATGTCCAAAAAGGTGGGTTAGTGTTACGGCGGGTTTTACGACTATTGCGGAACAAATGACCGAAAAGTCTCAGCGCAAAAAAAAAACAGGGATGTTATCCATCACCACCACCAGCATCGCAGAATTGCACCAAAAGTTCAGTTTAATCCCCAACTGGAAATATGTCGAGAGCGCGATCTGGATAGCCACAGCGTTTGTTTAACATTATCTACACAAGCAGAGTTTTAAAGAAAAACGCAAACGTTACTCACTTTTAACTTGGTATCTCGCAAGAGTTTCTCGACAAACTTCCAATTCGTCTGGGCAAATACTTCCGGTGAGTACTCGGACAGGCTCTGTTTAAGTAACTTGGAGCGAGTGTCCTGGATTTTTCTCTACAAAAATATGGCTTTTGTTTCATAAGTTTCTAATGCATTGTTATTCGTTACGTACAGCAAAAACAAATAAAACTTATAAATAAAACTGCCATTTTCTTTAAAAAGTCATCTCAAAAACGATGAGTATCGTTTCGTCTCATGCCAGAATTGTCTCCAAGCTCAAGGCTGCGATAGACGCAAAGGTTGTCGTGAAATGAATCACAGATATACCGGCCGGGGTAGCCCCAAGACATGACAAGTGGTGCGAATCTTAGACCCAAAGCAAAACCCTGTCAAATGGAAAATTACAGTGGAGACACCGGCATAAAAGGAAGGCAACTCGTCAATGCGGGGGGAAACCGCGGCCCTCCTCACCCATTTCGAAGATGTTCGCCTGAGAGTTGCTGTCGATTCGTCGCGACGACGCAAATGCCGGCGATTGCTTCCCAGGCTCTCGGACTCGAGCAGAGAAGCCTATCAATAAAAAAGACTCATAACTGGAAACAAAAAGCGCATAGAAGTAAAAGCCATAACGACACACGATGTCATACCATGACTATGTCGTTCTATGTGCGTCAATAAACACGGCTGAACGCAATCACCCATTTGCGCTGACAATAACAGTGGTAGTAGCAGCCGTTCTTACATGTAACCAGGTTATGTGGGTCACTAATCTGTTTCATATGTATTCTGTAATTATATTTTGGACTTTCAGCAGCTGGAAAAGCAGGGCTGAAAAACACTGTCTCAAACGCAATGAGGAGCATTGGATAAAAACGAATGGAAAGCTGACTAAGCTGACTAAGACACAAAGACACGCGCTTCTTTTTCTGTACAAACAAGATGAGCGGACGACTCACCCGAATTGGGGGAAATCTGCCGCACACGACCGGCTCGTTCGGGAGATTTTCAATCGACGCTGACTGTATGGAGTGGGCTGGGCAGCTCACCAAGTCCACACGCGACAGACGTTTCTCCACAGCTATTTCTGAAAGACGGTGTCGTACACCACAAATGCAAGATTGGAAAAGTCAGGCGCAGCCTTGCAAGGCACATTCTGAACCACGCACTTCAAGAATGCCAATGACTTGTCATGCCATCAAACAGTCGCTGGTCTATTTATTCAACTTCCAATGAACCGTTTGCAAAGAAGACCCATTTCACGAATCAAAAAGCATTTTGATGAGATATGCAAAAAAGAATTACCGCGAGTTTCAGTTAAGAGATTCTCATAATTATTTTCGACTATTCATCGGTTCTTTTGACAATGGCTCACTAAAAAAAAATCGACGACAAACTGCAGCACAGAGTGTCCAAGCGTAACAGCGTCAATTTCCTATCATGCATCACCTCAAGCCCACTGCTGCGGACAACTAAGGCAGGACGCACTGCATCACTAACATAGCGATTTCATAGCATCGACCACAGTGACAACGTACGAGACTTTCTTATGTGAGCCTCCACGTCTTGCAGATCGTAGTTCGACGACGACACCGAAATGCTGCGGAAGGTGGTGGGGGAGGAGTTGTCCGACGACGGACTTCGAACTTCTGGTAGAAAACGGGCGTGTTCAATTCGCTCGTCAAACAAACGCAAAAACGGATCCTGCAATCGAACAGTGAAATTGACGCAAAGAATACATCCACCTTTGGTGATACAGGGGCTTGAAGGTCTTTCCATGGCGCATGATATTTGTAACTTTCGAAGTTATGGCATTAGAATCATGAATTATTCATCGATCTTTATATCACTAACGATGCGTGGCTTTCATTAAACTCGACAAGCTGCTTCATCAGGCGGACGTGATGCGCGTTCGGGCTTTGAAAGTATACTTTCCCACAGCCGTTGTCACGCGGAAAGTTAATATGAGCACACTTTCGTTTTTTTGCGTCACATCATGATGAGCTTAACCGTCTTTAAAAATTTCGAACATGCTTTGCAACAATTGACAGTTTTTCTGCAAAACATTCCGTTTGTCTGCGCGCGCCAGCCAGGATGAACCGCTGGTTTCAAGCAAAACATCGCCGGAACAGTTGTTTACCTTCGCATCGTCCTCGCCTGCGAGCGCTTGATGTGCGAGGATGGCGCAGTCTACGAACGAAGCGAACATCTGCGTGTCGAGGAAGGCGAACAAAAACGGCAGACGGCCTTCCGGCTGATCGGAGAGAAATGACGTCTGTGACGAAAAAAAGCGAGATTCGCTGCGAATGCTTTATGTTTTGAAGGACTTGAAAGTGATCTACCGGCGAAAAAGCTAGATTCAAGCTGGGTTTTTTTGAACGATCATAGACCGAAATGATTTTGAAATGACCGACAAAATGGCGTCATTTCGGTCAGAAAAGTAATTGTATGACGGGAAACGACGAAAGGATTCCACCAGAAACTCACTTCAGGACAGAACGTGGTCAACTGAGGATACTGCGACGTCACTGGCCATTCCTATCACACGAAAGTGTGTCATTGAATTGCAGTCAGTGGGTCCAGTGCAAAAATAAGCTTGGGTTTCGTCGAGGTTCAGTAAACAATCTTAAACATGCAATGCTTTAAAGGGCGTGTAGTTGATTAGAAAGCTAAGTATATCTTAGGAACAAGTCGAAAAATTAAAGAAGAAATGAAAACACGAAACCGAAAAAGCACAAACGCAACTTCGCGATAGGTTGCAAAGTGGACAAGAAATCAGTAACCGGTTGAAAGCTCGTGCTTTATTCAAACATGCAGCGCAACCTTGATAAGGAGATAACAAGGATATCTCCGATTCATCCACTTGTGGTGAGGCGAGTGAACCTCTCTGCATCACCATGTTACAGGGAAACGAAGACGTGACTAAGGTTTGGCGGAGATGACATGACACATGTATGTGTGAGAAGGAGGTTTCTTCTGAAGTAGGGAGTTAGTGCAATTAAAGGTGTTTAAACCGAAGAGACTTGCTGGGATTACGGCTGACTGGGAAGAAAAGGCTTCCGTTTCGTTGGCGTAAGCGGAACCAGCGAAGCCACAGGTAATTGTGCGTGAAACCTGCGGTCATTTGACCACAGCTAGGTAAATGGCAGTGGTTGACTAAAAAGTCACCAGTTCTGGCAAGCTATTTGCCACACGACTGCTTCAATTAGTTTCTTTACGAGCTTTCAAATAAGAAAAGCTATATAACACAAATTCAGGTTAAAAGAGTTCTAATCGAGCCCCTGAGTGCTCGGGGCCAACCGAATGGTTGAAAGCTCCAGAACAACCGGACCAACAAAACGCTGTAAGAAAAGCGAACATATTAAAGCACCTTGTCGAAATTGTCCTGCGTGTCAGGCGAAAACTTCCACGCCCCGTTCTCATCCAGACTGGGCTGAATTACGAACTTGTCATATTGGGCAAAGATGGATAAGAAGGATGCGGCGAGCGTTTCGCGAAGAGCGATGTTGAACTTTTCTTCGCACAGTGTCCTTGGGTTAACCTGCGTGAGGAAAGCAAAAAAATAACGGTTAAGTTAATGTTGTTCATTACTCAGGTTGCTGGGCTGCAATAAATCAAGAAGTGTATTTCCATCCCTTGATATCAAATCGTTGCCGACAGGAAAAAATAAACTTCTTCGAGTAACCGCACAGAAACAGGAAAAAGCAGATCGCTGCCTTGCATTGGACGCAATATGAATATAGGAACAATGTATCAGAAGTCAAATAGCATGTGCGTGTCTGGCACACCACGCCAAACATTGTGTGAAAGTAATGTTTCACGAAACTAACTGACGGTGCCAACGCTTACTTTGCAACCGCTACTTCCGCGGCTGGTCGAAACAGAGCTGGCGTGCAGGCCCTCTGTATCGTCCAAGACGTCCATGACGCCGGCTCTTTGGGCGATGTTCGCAATGCGAGATAACGTCTCGTTTGACTTCATCTTCAGCGAATGAAGGTTGTCGACCGAGCCCTCTGCGATCGAAAGCACGTGTCAAAGCATCTGAGCTGACGTTGACCGTCGTAACCGTTGCTGTGCGGGCCGTGAATCAGTCAGTAACTACCTTCAACAATCAACTAAGCACATATTTTTGAAGAGTAAATCACCCTTTTTGACGCAAAATCAACAACCTAAGGGGTATCGCATTCGAGATTTCGATTTCTGTTACCTTGAAACACAGAAGGTGAATGCAAAGCGTAATTTCGGTTTTGCCCTCTTTCCTGCGAACAATACATTGCTTTATAGTCCTCGCAGTATTTGCACAAATAAAGTGTCATGTACAAAAACACTCGTTTGCTCGAAGGGTTGCTGTAACTGATCATCAGGATTAAACCTTTTTAGAAGCCAGAGTCACAAGAGCTACTGATGAACTGCAGGAACTCGCTGTTCCATTTGTTGACATCACTCTGCTAATCAGCAACTTTGATGAACTGGTTTGTCTTCAACATCTAACCATTACCAGTTTGAGGGATGCGCAGATTGCGCAGTTGAACAAAACACAGTTATGCATCGCCGAAAATTTGCATCGTAAAACAATTACAACATTTTGGGTTGTGCTACATCAAGCACAACAGAGCGACGGCGCTAATTTCTAGTATGCAGTTGATTTCATGCACGCTAACGGGATAGTTCATGTTTTTGGAGTCTGAAGATTTTGTTAATTCGCTTTATGCTGTTGCTGATAATATTTAGAAAGCAGTGCATTTTTCCACAGATACCGTGGCACGATTTTCCTTTAACTAGGTGTATTAAGAGTTACACCTGCACAATTGCAGCATCGTAAGTCTTCTTAAGTAACACAATTAAAAAAAAACTCAAGAAGAGAATTGACAAAAACACGAGCGTTTAGGACTTCCTACAGTCATCTTAAAAAGACCTTGGAGCCATGGTTTCTCAACTTTTTGTCTTGCATGGACCCGATAAAATTTTTGAATGAAAATGATGCGGTCCGTCATCTCGCGAGCGCTGTACACGTTGTTTTGATTTTAGGCTTGTTAAAGAACAAACGTACATGCTGGGAAGCAGCAACTTTTGATAAAATTTATGAAACGTTTATTTGGTTATCCAACATTTTACTTTGTGAACACAGCTGTAGCAGCAAAAACTTTTCAACTAGCTGCCGGGTACGCTTGAAAACCGCTTCATATTAGACAATGACATACAGCAGTCATACAACCAACAGCTTCATAAACACACCTGCATCTGAGCTCATGGCAATCGAATTGTCGTTGGGAGTAGTGGGAGTGGTGTAGTTCGAGCTATCCCGACTTACATATCCATTGGTTGGTGCATTCAACTGTAAAAATACGGTGTTTGCAGAAATATAACCAATTGGAACATTTTCGACCAGTTTGCTGCATATGATGGTGTGTTAAGTGCAGAGACGACAGGGTCTTTCTGAGGATGACCTTAACCAGTAACTGCCAGATACCATGGTCATTCCTGCTGTTGCACTCTGTCAATGAAGAAAATTTCATTGGGCAAAGAAATACCGAAATCACGCGAAAAGAAATGGGTGGCAATTGCGCTCCGTTGAACAATGCAAGCTGAAAGCAGGTTTGGTGACCAACGCGCTCATTTCAGTGCAACACGAAAGCAACCATGGAAAAGCATTGGCAGTTCTTACTCGTACCCGACCCCTGGGGCCAGCAATCAGAGGAATCACTCCACACGTTCGTTCTACGTGCAATATTTGGCATGGTAGCTGCGTTTGGTGCGCTCCTACGTCGATGCATTTCCTTTGCGCAGTTCGCATAACCGTGTTAGAACTCGACCGTAATCTCGTAAAAACTCTACCTGCGCCATCCATTGCGCATGATTCATGATCGCCGTCCCGATACTTACCCGACCTGCAAAATTGATTCAGTCACTCACAACGGTAAAATCACCCACAGCAAATCACTTACGAATGTTCCCGCACGATGGGACGCGAATTGGTTTCAAATACACCATTCGTAATTCAACTCACAGGAACATGTTTGAAACGGCAAAAAAACTCCCAATGTCCAAAGAAAAAAATTTGCTGGCTAAATAAGTCCATTGATGGCACGTTAAGCTTCATATAGTTTGGTCTAGTACGTAAAATCACAGGCAATAACGAAGTTTTATTTATTTCTAAAAAAGAGCCTTGCCGCGCAATACTGCTGACACCCACTGCAGTTGCTTTTGACAAAAACAATTTCCACTGAACAGCCAACTTATTTCCTCTTTGGATTTATACATTAATTAAATCATTTTTATGGAGCTTAACGGTGCGTGAAACAACTTGCAACGCTTTGCTGCAGATATTTGCGCCGATACGTCCGTGTTCGTTTGCACCAAAGCACGCAGCAAGCGCAGTGGTGACCGAAGGAAATCCTATGACATGGCGGATGTCGCGACAGGTCAGCTGGCAGGAAAGGAGTCACACAACGTAGGAGCAACCGCCGTCTTCAAATATAGTCGAAAAACAAAGCACGCGCTGCGTGGAAAATGCAGGGCAGAGCAGGGCGTCGTGTGTGACAAGCGACTGTCATCACTCATCAGCACTGTACTCAGGGCTGGTATTCGATGTGCTGGTCGGCTGCGTTCGAAGCTCGGGTTCGATCGGATCAGTGCATGAACTTAATCAACGCCACACTCAGATACAAGGGGATCTACCACACACACACCGACACTAATAAACCGGGATCCGGGAGTGTGGATTTTTAAGAGCTCAGGCACGTCAGACCAACAAATCCTACGTTTTACACGTTTCACTCTGATCCTCGGAATAGTGCACGCAAGGTCACGTGACCCTCGCTAAAGGTGTTTCCGTACACCAGGTCAGCGATAAGGTGATGTCGCTTTGATCAGAAGGTAAGTTGTCACTCCACAGGTTATCGAGCTGCATATCACGAAAAAAATTGGGTCCTGTTTATTCCGGAAGTATCACAAGCGTTTGAAAACAAATTTAATCACTAACGAAATTCCACGGAAAGCCGATTTTACCTCCTTGCTGCGTTCTTTCACGCAAAACTTTATTTTATCGAGGATCTCATTGTGACTTGGAAAAAGCGGTTGCTCTTCTGGAAAGTCGATAATAGCTCGATCCAGGTCAACAAAACACTGATTGGCCTATAAGACAGTTTTACCAAATATTAATAGAGGTTTATTGTTTTTGCCTGACTCTTAATTAAAAAATGCAAAAAATGTAAAATGTTTCTACATATGCACATACGTTGAAACCTGAAACCTTTTCACAAGGTTGAATGAATCCAAAAAAGATAGGCGAGCACTTCGATTAAAAAGCATCATGTCGATTCAACATAAAAGGCATTAAAGATAGAAACGCTTTAATTCAAACATGAAATGTCAGAATAAGCCAGACACTGCAATTACATAAGCTATGCGCCAATTCAGATCGCAGCAAGACATCCAATTTTGACGTGACGCCATAAACTAGGTTTTAAAAAATTCTTGGCAACAGCGGTGCTCACTTCTAAGGCTTGTTTTAGCAATCCATTTTCGTTTCCTTTGACAAGAACCCCAATGATGTAAGGCACTGGTGCGTCGAAGAAATGGGTAGCGGTATCATAGGGTAGAACGGAAACGTAAGTGTGCGGCCAACGAAACGGAAAAAGAAGGGCAGTGAGCCCTTCAGCAACAACCATCAATTTATGACTATCTGCAAAATCAAATGTTCACAGCATGGACGTTGTGATTCAGCTCCACCCAGCAGTAAAAAAAAGTAAAAAAAATCCATTCAGGTGTATGTTGAACTCTTGTAAGGCAACGATAAAACTAACTTAAGTAGACTGGCTGTCATTAATTCACGTGATCACACTAAAGAGCAGCTCCTGAACCACAATCTCAAATAATTCATATTTTGAATCAGGTTTTTTTAAGGTGATTTAGGAACCCGATTCGGGTCCCTAGAATCAGAGAAAATTATCAAGGGAAATATCTTTAACGGATACTGCAATCAATATTATGAAGTGATAGTCAGGAATTTTTCGGGTCCCTACAGGCCCATACCGGGTACTTAACATTTTCTTTGAAAAAAACTGGTTGAATACTTCCTTTCGATTTACTGTTTTCCAAACGCAGCATTATGTTGTATTTCATGTTATCCAAGCGCTGACATTTAAATGAGATATTCTCAACTTCTAGCTAAGCAGTTTTATACTGTTTCCTGTTACCAAACCGACATGCAGACACAACAATGAAACAGAATGAAAAAACTGGAGGCAAAATCCTGCTTAGTTTTAACTCACCAGGCACATTAAAAAATAGGCACAAAGCAATACTGAAAGAATATCAGCAATAAAAAAAAAACTCGAACAAGCAACAAACTACGTGCAAAAAAATCAAGAAACCTGGTAGCTAAGTAAATTTAGTAGAAATAGGTATAACTAACATCACGTGCAGGAGTCGGCAACTTTTTTCGCACTCCGGACGGGTTTAAGCCTCGCATTATTTTGAGGCTGGCTCTCAACAAAATAACGCGTGGCTTATCTCGCAGTCTGAAAAACGTTGTCACTCAAGCGTCAGAAAAGTGCTTCCAAAATTAAAAACGAACGAACTTCTAGAGAAGATTTTGTGTTTTTGAAGAAAATTTGATTAAATTCTTGTTTTTTTTGTATTTATGGCCGGAAAAATGTACTCGTTGAAAAACAAATTTATATATTTGCACTAGCCTAACGGTTCAAACAGTCTTGGAATCGCTAAGCCAAGACCTGTGCCAACTGTGAGGTTTTCCACAGAGAGGTAAACACGATAAGTTTGTCAAAACAAATGTGCAAATTTCGGAGAAATTTTGCCTTGATTTCGCACGGACCAGTAACAAATTCCTCGCGGACTGCGCTGGGCCGCGGCCCGTGTTTGCTGACCACCAACATATAAGACCTACAGGTAAAATTATACGACTCATACAGAACTAGATTTCAAGTTAGCATGAAGATCTACAGACCATACTCTTGCAATATGTTATAAACAACTTACCTTCTGACACAAGCAGCATCTGATGTTCCATCAACAATGAAGTCAGCAAGTACAAAAGGTTATCAGGCCCGCCAACCAGATCAATGACGTATGAAAGGTATATGTCAAGAAAGGGCATTTCTGACATATCAGGCTGGTGTACAATTACAGGGTCTTCATGACCAAGACAGGAAATTTTAATACTGTGCCCAGGCTGCAACATTGGTACCTTCAATAAAGAAAAAAAGTACAAAAATGTGCCCAAATTTAAGGGTATTAGACAGAACATTCTAATGCTACCATAAAATGTATATGAATTGGTCAATGCAGATACAAGTACAGTGCATCCTCGATTATCCGGCCATGTTGGGCAACTTTTTCGAAAATCTTGGCCGGATAAGAAAAGTATCTATCGTAGGGTGCCCACCGTCCACCACCTACACCACACTTAAAAGAACCTAAAGAAAAAAGAACGAAAAAACG
>JGI24158J21664_10000016_pt1 | contig 73787 bp, 51 predicted proteins | sample Ectturendosymbi3_FD_21664 | JGI IMG/M metagenome (IMG submission 21664) | reverse complement strand
CCATAGATAAACTGGAAACGTGATGCTGATGCTTCACTTGTAAAAGTTCTGATTAAACAAGTCGTTTATGTTTCAATAAAAACCGTGTGTCGACTTGAGCGCGGCGGCAACTCAAAACTGAGACCTTGGTCGTGGGAGAGTTGGAAGTTTATTTGTTCATGGAATAAATTACTTTTGGTGAGTGAATATTCTTGTGAGTGTTATATTCGTCTGAAGAATAAAAATCGACTAAGTAAAATCGATTTCTGCTGTGTTTAAAATTGTTCAATATTGAGATGTATTAGAGGTCAAGTGTGGGGGATTGTCTGGGGTTCTTGCCTTGCAGACAGTCTCCTTGGTATAACTGACGAACCCATGCAGCTAGCCATACAGTTATGCCTAAAGCAGCTAAAAGGTTAAACCACCCCAAAATCCTAAAATTTAGCTGTAAAAACTCTTTGTGCGAATATTCCTCCCACACAGATCATGAACACCAAACAAAGGTCTTCATGTGATTCTGCACAGGTTGAGCGCCAATTCTTCAAAATCAAACAACGTTGTGCATGACTCGGGCATAGACGCATAGACCTTCGTGCACATTGAAAAGGGAGGTGACGATTTCTATCATTATTTTTGAGTTAAATATTGTTGCGAAACATGTAAATGCGACAATCATTCCCGCTCTTGCATTGAACTTAAGTCTCAAGTAAACAGTTTTGAACTTGTGTCCACGTAAAAACAAAACAATGTGAAATACTGTATCATGCAATCTGCGGCCAAACTGCTTTTTTTCAATGTGTGTTTTCAATACAAAACTGTTTTTTCCAGTAAACTCTACATGCCGTATTTAGGTTATCAGTTTGTTTTGTTTTGCTTGTTTTTTAACAACAAACGTATCGGATTGCTTGCTGACTTTATGGACTTTTCACAGAAGTCGTCTTGTGTAAAGATCTCGAGTTTGTCAAATGAATAATATTTTAGGAAGAAACAAGCATATTGGTTACAAATTTTTTGTTTCTTATAAATTTCCATTGTCCTCAAGTTTTTTATTGCTCCCGCCCTACCGTAGCTCCGGTGCCCCTATCACAATAATTGTTCGAAATTGCAGGTGCTGGAATATGGCACTTGGTTAATAAGGATTTCTTGCTCTAGAACAGGGGGTGCTCACACTTTTTCAGCATGCGAGCCACTTATAAAACGAACAAGTCAATATGATCTACCTACTACAAAAATGCAAAACATATATTTATCAATAAATATATTGAGGATTCCTTTAACAGTGAATATTGATGCACCTTGCACACCCACATTAACCCATGCGATCTACCTAAAGTACTTTTGAGATCGACTGGTAGATCGCGATCGACGTATTGAACACCCCTACTCTAGAACATTACTATTTATCTCAAAATCTGCAGGTGTTATCTCAAAATCTCCAGGTATGCGTCGAATTTGATTGACTTACCAAGAGAATCAGAATATTAACGGTCGTGAGTCGTTCTTACATTCGATTGAAATCTTGAGTGAACCAGTTGGAAATTCCCTCTGCCAGACCAGCCAGCAGTGCATGACACTTTCTTGGCCAAAAACTGTTCTTATTTCAAAGCTTGAAGACCTGCAGTAGGAACCATCCATGAATGACATCACACTTTTCGTGGTGGAAAGGTTTTAGTGTTTTTGATGTTTTGTGACAAACCAAGAGGAGGGAAATATTATTGTGACGTCAAAAATTGTTCAAGCGTTTTCAGTCATAATAAGATGAAATTGTACCCTAAACTTAAAGTACGGTACATTTGAAATCTTTCTTGAATGTTTTTCTCCACAGAGTATAAGCATTCTTCGTTATAAAATGGAGACACTTATGTCAGCCTAGTATGCAGTAACACTGCATAACGTATGGATTTGCAGCAACTTGCCTGCATGCATCCGCACCTGTTGATCTGGAGATTTTAGTGCTTTCTAAGTACTCTATCAAATTTAGTTTGCATCTACAGCAGGAAATATAAATCTATTGTTGAAAAAACCTTAACAGCGACAACTTTCAAAAAAATGAATTTTCACGCAAGGTGTCCATGCGTCACGATTTAACCGGGCAGTTCCTATTTTTGAATTAGTGTCCCGGTTTGTTACTTGCTTGTCCCGGAAAACGACAATGGCTGCAAGTAACTGAAGATATACTAAGGCTGCTAATGTTTGCGGAGGGAAATGTGTGAAAATGTGGTAAAAATTCCATTACTTTTCTTGCCTTTTAGTTCATTTTAGCAAAAATATGCTTAAAATCAGAGGAATTTACACACTTTGCTCTAATCTGAGACAGATTCAAATTGACATGACTGATAATAATACGTTTCGAAATGTCCAGGTTGGGAAAAAGATGATGGTCAGCGTATTTGTACAGCATATTTTAAGGGATATTTGCTTAAACATTACAGCAATGAAATTCCCTGATAACTTTAGACAATAGTTGCGTACAATAGCACGGTTTGCTAGCGAAGATTATGCTACTAAGAAATTGCCACTATATATCTTCTTCACTGCGAAAATGTGTATGTAAACTACCAGTTTGCATTGGAATCTAACAAATCTTGGTTGTTGAGAAACACAGGCAAAGTCGTTCCACATTTGTTGCAATGTCCACAGAGGAATTTTTATTTCGACAGTTTGAAAATAAGCTTAAGATTTTTGAAATTTTGTGCATGCTACGCCAACGCCCAGTGCAAAGTATGCCTGCTTGTTTTTAAGGAAAGGAGTTATCTATGACTCACATTTCAGGTAAGAACATGTTCTCTCAGAGCTAACATTCAATCATGTAGTGATAATTACTCATGCTATATAATATATCCGCATCCAGATCGTCCAACAGTCATTATTACATGTCTAATGTACGATATCTCAGTTGAGCACAAACAGTGTTATACATATTAAGATGAAGTGATTGTGTACAATATTCGTACGACCTGTATAAAATTGATTCTAATTTTTGTGCTATATCTTATGGGGAAGCCTTGGAAGATTAGAAACAACAAAATGTAAAATCGGCCGTAGTCATGTATGTCCCTAATGTTTGTAGGACGTTCATACGCCAACCCTACTTATTGGAAACAATCTGTTACAGATTCTGTTTACCGCGTCTGGATTGCATCGAATTTACTTCTGGAGATGAAAAACTAAATCGCTTTTGGGCGCAGTTGTGCATGACACTTTAAAAGACATGCTATGCCTTTGGAACACATGAGTTGTAAAACCTTATTTTTCAAATTCTGATAATGAATAATAATACATTGTGATATCAACGCTGCATCTCGTGCAAGGACGACAGATGTCGTTTTTATTTACACGTTGCTGACTACACGGTTGGGAAAAATTTTTTGGCGCTAACAGCCACACAGGTTGGTAATAAACATACCAAGTAAGTGAATCAACTCGAACAATGTTCACATTTCGCTGCGACATGAAAGAAGTTCGATTTACCATCTCATAAACCTGTTTTTAAACATTTATTTGCTTGATGGTGTATACGCCAAAACCTACATCTCTCGGCAACGTTCCGATGCAGATAAAAAACAATAAAGCAATTGCTTAGGGCGATGGGCATTTTCGATATTTCCTAGCAAAGGTTGTTCAGCACACACAGCAAAGAAGCTATTAATGCTTGAACGTAAGAAGCACACCAATAAAATCACCGAAGACGTTGATAAATACCGATAAATTTATTTGTCTAGAGTGAGTCACTATTAATGAGGGCTTTCTGGTGTTTTTTTATCAAGTTAGTCAAATTTGCCATGTTGCAAGCTAAATTTGCTTGGGAGAGCATACAGCTAAAAATGAAAACTTTTGTCAACAGACCTTGGCTAAGCTCCGTACAAGAGTTTAACACGACCTTCCGACCACGTCAGCAGCATTTTCATGCGCCCTGGCACTTTTGGACTTGCGTACAAAAGTCAGGCAGTTTATCATTAGCTGTTTTACATGTTATGAGATGTGACAAAAAATTTTTCAGAACCTTCAGAGCAACCGCAAAAATGTATATGAAGAGTGTGAAATCTGTTAAATATGTAAGAAAAATGCATCACTTCCAGTTTAACTTTTCTCTAGTCAAGAACAAAGGGACCAAAAGTGTTGTTTCGCTGTAAGCCTCCACATCTACCACGTTCCATGATTTTTTTGCAAAAGACTACCATTCGCTAGTGTTTTTGCATATTTATAAACATTTATTAAATTGCGACAAAAGTGCTGGTATTTCGTTTACGTATTTGTATCCCCTTCAACGCAACGCCTGTGTATGTAGTCGCCACAACCATTTAAAGCTGAACAAAGGAGTTTTCTGGAAAAACTAAGTCAAACTAGCACTAAACATTGGTTCCTCAACAGCAACTGGTTAATGTAGGAAAAATGAATTCATAATTCCAACATGGAAGCAGACCTCGCGAAAACAGAACAGATCATACAGCTCACGACATAATTCGGGTCATGGTTTTCAGAGGTGATGAAACCTTTTATTTTTGTTATAGAAAGCTTCGATCCAGTCACAATTTAGTTTGCAAAAACCCATCTCACGTCACAATCCTCATGGGCACCAGGCATCATAAAACTGGGCGTTGCTACTCGAATTCAGTATATCCAGACCAATTTTATCGTGTTTTTGATAAAATTGGTCTGAATTTTTTTTTCTGCCGTCGTCAATAGTTATAGCAGAAAGTCCGGTCCATGACGAATTTTAGTAACAATACTTCAAAAGCAAGAGTTTGAGCTAGTTTTGATCATTCACTTCTTTGCATTTCACTGAGGTTTTCCAGAATGTTTTCACAAAACCCTCTTGTAACAGTAGTTGTGTGAGGGCGGTAAAGAGCTTACACATCAGCGTCTTGCAGGATTCCGTATCAGCATTTGAATCAGTGCTTTCGAACTCAACTTCTGATTGTCAAAACAATTTCTTCAGTGTCACTGAATCAGTGGCACTCCAAGTTTGCAGTAGTGCATGTGGTAAATTACGAGTTTAGATAAAAGAAACATGGGCGAACAGGGTGTTTTATATGATGTTCAAAACTTATAGAAAATGTTGCCTTGGTGTTGTAATTAAGTCAGCGATCAACTGTTTGGAACTAATGCTTATGCAACTTGAGACGGTCAAAATTGCGATGCACATGTCATGTTAAAAACACATTCAAGTGTAACCATCACTCCCAAAGTTAATATGCGTAATGTTCGTAAAAAGAGACATTTCACAATACGAAGCAATTAAACACGATGTATATAATTGGAGTAATACCTACCTCAGTAAAGTATTTACCCTGTTGCAAAGAAAGTTGTTCCGCGGTTGGTGGACTGTCCACCCCACAACATAGCTCAAACAACTTCAGTTTGTGATGATGCCAGCGATAATTTCAGTAGCGTGGCCAGTCCAAAATTTTTTTGGTCCAAATATTTTGAATTTAAGCAAACAAGATTATTTGGTTTGGGACACCCCGTCTCGAAGCACAAAACGGCAAGATATGCTAGAAATTTGGAGCTTCCTTGGTCCCTCACTGGCTACGCTTATGGATAATTTCGTAACATCTTGCAGGACAATCCTAACCGTACGAGAAGGAGAGTCAGTGTGGACACGTTTCTTTAAATTCCGGTGCGCAAAACAGTTGATTACCTCTTGCGGATAAAGAACAACGCATATTCCAAGTTAAATGATGGTAATAGGTGCAAGAGTCACTTTAAGAAATATTTACCAAAAATGAACAGATACGAAAACACACAGAAGTTTTGAGAAGCATGTCAAACTTATGTAGTATGTCAAACTTACTGTTTTCAGAAAAACTCTAGCAAGCGTCCCCCCGCGGACGTATAGCTTCAACATGTCTCTACAATGCATGTCACCCTAATTGATGTTTTTCGTCAAGATCATTTCATTCCTTGTGGTTAAACCTGGCCATGGTATTTATATCAGAATATCCTATGAGGTAAAGCTTATGGACTTTTATCACTGCCATATTCATCAGTAAAATGTTTCATCAGGCTAACAAAAACTGTACATTAGCAACCAGTCTTTACCGGCCATTCGTTAAAAATGTGCGAAGAATGTAACATTTTCAAAATGTTTCATCAGGTAAACAAAAACTGTACATAAGCAGCCAGTCTCAACCTGCCATTCGTTAGAAATGTGTGAAGAATAAAACATTTTCAGATAAACTTATTATGTTTTCAAGAATCTGTTCATTCTCTTTCTCATTAATTTTTTGCATAGATATTTTTATTTGGTCCATAAAGATCGCTGATCGTTGAGATAGTTCTCAAATCATTTTAATTGGTAACTCAAAACTGAGCTTGGCTTCTGCGAGCTGCAAAGCAAACAGCAGAGCATCCCTTTGGTTGTGTCTAAGTGTCATTCTAATTCCGATCACGCTCCAAAAAGTGTTATTGAGTCAACCTTCTTTCCATGGTGTAAACTGTAAACGATTTACGAAAGAGTTTGGCAGTGCAAAAATGGTTGTAAAGTTGATAGCGAGCAATCTGTTGAAGCAGCAGGCTATTCCGAAGTGTTCACTTTGGATTGGAGATGCTGTCTTTGTTTAAAAGCAATAACGCATCAGAAAACAATTCATTACGCATGGTTCGATGCTCCCTAGTTCGCTGTCATGGATCTGTTCTGTAGAATTAGCAAAGTAGACGCTTATAAAAAGCAGTGAACAACCTACATTTGCAAGAAATTCGAATCGGTGGACGAGTCATGCGTAGACTACCATATGGCGAGTTCAATTAGCCATAGTCAAATATCGATATTTATTAAACCAAGCATGAAGTTGTGTTTGAAACTCGTCTTTTGTGGCAAACTTCTGACATCATTGAGAAACTTGAAGTCGCTCATACTCCGCAATTTTCACAACCCTATTTTTGTTTCTTGTAAAGTATGAAAAAAATTTTGAATAATGGATGCGAAACCGAATAATCGTGTGCTCCGCAACAGCTGTTTTCTTATGAAATTGTCTGCGTGCAGATTACTTTGCAGAAGTGAGGCAAGCACCCGGCGATTTGCAACGGAGCAGTTATACCACCGGATGCTTTTTATAGCCCGAGGAAGCAAAAGACAAGCTCTCGCCACGTCTGGACGGCAGACGCATTGGGTCAGAACGAGTGTCACTTTGCTGCGGAATTGAATGTTATTAGCGGATTGTAATTTAAGTGATAAACGTTGGTGTACGACAGCAATTTTTCAGGGCGTCAAGAACCAAGCGAAATTATCGCCCGACGTTGTTACGCAAAACAGATTAGACTTAAATCTGCAAACGTCAAAAGCAAATAAGGTTGATCGACTCCTTGTGTGAACCCTGACTCATTTAGCAAACAGACAGCTACCAGCTTAAAGTCTCAAGAATGTCAGCGTTGTTTTGTTCATCTACAGAGGCGGTTTCCTAAGTACAGAGCCGCTGAAATGCAAGACGAAGTTAGGTTATCATTCTAATTTGTCTAGTAACCTTTCCGTGATAAGGCTACTTTTAAAGGACTGAACCAAAGTGAAACCTCGGGCTTGTAACGCAGAAATGAACCAGGAACGCATGGATGAAGCTGGTCAATTGTAAAGTCTAAGAAGAAACAGCTTTAAAGTCAAATTAGGAAAACGAAAGCACGTAAGGAAATTTGCAGAAACAACGTGGGTGACAGCACATCAAGGTTTTGGGTGCATAACCTTGAACACGCTTCACAGTAAATAGCTGTCAGTTACATTCATCTTTACGATAGGTCTTTTTGTTAGACAACATACAAATTGCGATTGTTGTTTGGATCAAATTTTCAAAGTTACCTTAAACAAAGAAATTACCAGAAACTTTCAGCCTTCGGTAGCATTTTTAAATGCACTGGATCACTTTCTACTGATAGTTCTGCGGTCACAGGAGCTAACAATAAAAGTGATTTTTTTAGTCAAAAGCCAATGCGGCATTTTTAACGATTTTTATCTGATTCTAGTGAAACGCCAATCTCAGTCCAACTCTAGTTCACCCTGATACTGGTGTATATTTCAACTGACATGATAATTACAAGCTCACTGCGGTATTTCCCAAACTTGCAAGTTTTTGACTTTGAACGAGAAATCCAATTGCAATCTTGACTTGTTTTTGAAACTTTTCTGTCCCGATGCAGTTCAAAATCTACGAAATCGACCTCGATGCCGTCAGGATCAGTTCAATTTACTTCTGCATCCCGACCAAGCACAGAATACTCAATCAGGAATGCAGGGACAGGAAGCGACGGCCGTAGCCGTCATTAAGTCACTGCCCCCCTGTCAGGATCGATCGTAGTATTGCTCAAACCTTATTTTTCTAAGCATATAATGCAGATTATAACTATGTGTTTACTTTAAATTTTGACAACTGTATTTAAAATGAACCTAAAATTTGTGCCTAATAGCACCTAACGTCTACAATTCTACCAAGACTGTCATCAACTAAGTCTACGTAAAAGTGTGATGAAAGCAAAAAATGTGCAAAGGTGTGGTCCAAAACATTTTCACTCTTCTTCGCCAAAAACGATGCACTGTAGTTCAAAACAAGGTTGACAAAATCCAGTGTCATTTTTAAACGAAAATTGCATTTAGTTTGCAGAAAACGTGTAGCTTTCACTAACGCAAAATTTAACTCTTCCATGAGCAATTTGATCCTTACATGATGTTTCCGAAATTTTAAACTAGGTGCCTCGACGAACCACTTCAAAATCATTAAATTAAACAAAATGGCAAAAGAGTATTTTTCAAAATGCTTGCGAGTGCTTTGATGTGTTCAAGAGATGTAAACATAATGATTTCACATGTTCTTGAACTGCAACACCTCCGTTTCGAATTATGAAAGAGCATAAAAACTACATTAAAAAACTCTTGTGGAATCCAGCAAGATCGAGTTCATCGATTCAACTGTGACAAAATTTATATTTTATGTTAGAGGTTGTTGCACTGATTACTGGGTCCCATTTTCAATAAAGTGGTGTCGTTGGTTAGGTGAAAACAAAAACCAGAAACCAGAGAAATGGTGTTGTTGCGATTTTTAAGATTTTAAGTTTCCAACTAAAGTGTTGAAATACAAGATGGTTTAAATTTAGACAGCGGGCTCGTTAGGAATTTTCACACCATTTTACGTAACTCAGCTTTTAATTTTTATACACATGCTTGTTTATTCCTACGTTTCTTTATTTTTAATCAATTTAAATCATGGATGCTAGGTGAGCCATGTGTCATACAACACATACTTCAAAAGCTGCATCATGTTTATGATACTGTTACTTGAGAAACTCGTATTCAAAGTGTATCGTCAAGTTATGTTTGCTGGGTAATTTTTAATTTCTTACTAGTTTTTTGCCAAGCTCTCTACTTTTCACATAATCAAACTTTTTCGAGTATTGGAATCTTACAAATCCTTTTTCAAATCTGTCTGGGACATTACTGTGTGGTGATTTGTCTTGGACATTGGACAAAAAATGTTTATCCGTGTGTAAACGCAGCAGCATTACGCACTATTAGCGCGATCGGTGAAAGCGTTACTTTACCATGGACTAAAAATGTCACTGCACTTTCTGCACGTTGCAATTCCGTTTTCTTTGCCAGAAGGGTCCACTATGTCGCTGGTGCTCAGATTGGGAACTGAAGAAAAGTTTCGCTGACATAGTGTCAGTAGTTACTGTGAAATATTTAAACATGAGAAATATTCCACAAAGTTTTTGCAAAACGCTTACTACAAAGCACCTTAATGTTCATAATCTATACAGAAATGTTAGCTTGGAGCATGATAGCAGGAACATCGTTCATGGCAGCAAGCGTACCAAACATCAGCAACGGAAATCAGTAATTTTACAGGAAGGGCATTTTTTTCTACATATAAAGTGGGTTGAAACACCATGTAGCACTGGGACTACTACAGAGGCAATGTATTCGGCTTGGCAACTTCAAGTGTGCATGATTTGTTCTCTGTGGCAAAATATTAAGATAGCTATTATTTCTTGTGATGAATAGGTGTGATTTCATCATGATCGCGAAGTATATAGCATTATTTCAATGGGACTGTGACAGCGCAATGATACCAATCTATTGGAGATTTTACTTAGTACTTGGGTCTTCATTTTCTTTTTTAGCAGATTGAAAAAGTTTTTTAGACACAACAAAGTTTTTTCAACCCTTATCAGCTTTTATCAGATCACGAAACAAAATTAACTTTTAAACGTTTGAAATTTATGAGTGTTTAAAAATTTTTTGCACCTTTCACGAAATTTTACGTATATACGTAAATATTCTGTTAGTTCGTCTCAACTCATAAAACAGTTTTGTCTTACTAAATCTAAGCCATGGAAGACTGAGGGGTTAAACTCTGTAATACGAAAGTCTGGATTTACTCCAGTCTCCTAAGCCCCACAATTCACAACATTTTATAGCCGCTGAGCCGCAATTTCTCTCAAGGCGGGATATGAGGTTAACAGCCCTACAAGAAAGCTTAGAGCGAAACAACTCAAACTGAAAAGCGATGTCAGTGTTTGCAATAGTTTTTGATTTGATTTCCTGATTTAATCTGGCAAGGATGTACTTCATCGTGAGATAAACAAGTAAAGTTTGGAAAATCGAACAGATTGATTACATGGGATTTCAGTGAGATGATTGGCAAAATATCTTTTTGGTGCTAAAGTAAAATTTGCCTTAAACTTGTCAAACAAAACCATAGAAAATTTTCTTCTTTTTAAATTGTGCCATTGCGTGTTCGCACTTCATCAGAAGTCATGGTGAGAAGATGGGCTAGTACTAACGTCTTTTGTAGTATGCTCCGAATCTGTCATTTTTATGATTTTGGGAGATGTTGAATAGTTTTAACACGAGAGAGTTGCGTACAATTATGGTGAGGAACCGACGCAAAAATGACAGAAACTTTGTCACATGTGGCTTGCTTCCAAGTGTCACGCGACTCACTTGCACTCAGTAATTTTTTGCTAATATGTGTGGATTGGGTTGCTAGGTTAAAAACAAGTTTACTAGTGCTGGTTTCAGCAAAATGGTGCTATTAAGTACTACACTCACTGCTCACAGTCACATGCGTGGTTAGACCATGGACCCCACTGGCAGTAACACATCGCTTACGCATTTTACTCCCAAAGAATCAATTAGGATGTAAAATCCACTCATTACAACAAAACCAGATTAGTTTTTACAAAATGTGACTTTAAATAGCTGGTAAAAAAACACTTTCCTACTGGAAGGACTTGAGGACTAGACTCATTCTCCCGTCCAAGTTTTACTAGTTTTGCATTGTACTGGACAGAAGATACAGGGGATCGCACTGCAAAAAGTAACAATTCTGAAAAGAGTGTTCCTAACTAAAATGAAAAAACGTTTGCAAAGTTTTGCTTGATTTTACAAACCATGAGCAGTAAAGCACGTCTAAATTCGAGTAACACTCAAGAAAAGCGCAGCTATGTCAAACTGCAGAAATCTTTGAACTACATTGATAATGTCAGTACATTGTATCACTTTGTGAGATTTTTTCGAAAATTTCCAATTTCTCTAAATACCAGTATCAGAGGCAAACGAGATTGGAAGATCTTTCGAGTACGCGGCTGTGGTCTGTTGAAATTTCGCTATCGTCGTTGTTCACCAAGCTATGGACAGAACAGCAACCAGCCATTTCTGTTTTGAGCTTACAAAATGCGACCCACGGAAGTTACTATTCTCCACATATGAGATAGAATGAATGTAAAATCTTTGTTTGTATGAACATTAAGTTTTAGCCTGACTCATGAGTGGTTACGTTTTTCGGAAAACTTATTTTTATCAATATAAAATAGTGTAGTGAAAATAAATGCGCACTGTTTGATTAAATTTTAGGTGAGGCACGGTGCATTGATTGCACTACCTAAAACAATGGAAAATTCTTTGCCGATCTTGTGAAGGCAGTTTGTACCACACGGACAAGGAAGAGAGGCCGGGAAAGAACGCTGTCTATTTTGCACAAGTAGAGAAGAAAAGAGCCGCAGCGTTGAAGAGTCGGCTCGAGTGAGAAACTATTCTAGTAGGGCCGTCGCGTGCCCGTTCGAAAGTTGAGGCTGTACGGCAGGCACGGCTGGAAGGGTACGATTGCTCGCTTTTGTAGAGCACAGAGGCACGAGCGAAAAGTAAACTACTCTCGTGTACCGCTCACATTCCGACTGGCGATCTTGCCCTTCAGTTCTCAGTACAGCTAAAATGTCAGACGGCAGTTTTAACTTGCGAAATAGCTCATCGGCACCATTTTGCTCTAGGGAAATAACATCTTCAAAGCTGCTGGGACCTATGGTTCACGCAGTTTAATTAGTTCCAGACAGGCAATAAAAGCACCACAGACGAAATGCACGACAGTTGTTTATTAAAGCACGTTAGCGGCGGTCCACAACTGCATGCTGTTCATTTACTTTAATGGTAAGTGAGTCAGACAGGCGCTTTGAATACAACTTTGTCTGATAAGACCCGATAAGCTACGTCGCTAAGTTTTCCATGGAAAGCGTGTTTGAGTTTTTTTCTTTGAGACAAATGCATGCAAAATCATGTCAAATGGCAGTGATACGTTTAATGATGATGATGATTATAAGAAATATTCACATAAATTTACTGTGAAGTTAACAACAAATTTATAGTAAAGTTAACAAGAAAAAAGCAAATGCAGTATGAAACATGAAGCACAAAACAAATCAATTATAGTCATAAAATAAGAAGGCGGACGGCAAGCAACGCATGAAGAGTTGAGAATTATTTAGCGAGATATGTAAGTAATTGAGAGAAATAAAACAGCAATGCAGGTGCATGTTAGAAAGCAGAAAAGCCATGCAGCACCCGTGTTTCAGTTTTGACTGAATTCCACCATTACTTGTTTCAGAATCCTGAGTTATGTTGGCGCGTAACATAACGACGGTTAGATCATTGATTTTATTGTTCGAATCGAAGCCTGCACCCACGTTTATTTAGGTAGCGTCTACTTGACGTGGCGACCAGATGGTGGGAGACCGTATGTAACGCGTACTTCCCGGCAGGTTAGAAAAAGTCACACTTGGCTAGTTTTCTTATTAGGGCCAAGGTCCCATGTAGGGGAAGGTTGATGTGTAGCAAACCCGCTCGTTCTACATTTTATAGTAAAGATAGGAAAAGGCAAACGAACGTTTGCTACCCATTAGCTGCAATAAAAATGCCTGTCGAGTGAATGTTGTAAAAATTATGTCACTGACAAAATATCATGCTTGCGTGCTCTTTACGATGGTTGAGTCCATGAACACCATGCAACACGGTTTTTAGCACAAGAAGGTTGCAAGTAAATACTTCAGTACTACTAAAGCGTGGTCGATGCGTCCCATAGATGATTGTCGTGGCATAAAATCTTAGCAATATCAGAAACAGGAAGAAGCGTGCATTCATCACTGTTTTTGCATCAATTTAAAGAGATTTTAAGCGGACCTTGGCTTCATAATGTGAAAGCGAAGTACAGGCACGAGTACATTAACAAATTTTGTAATATCTGTAAAGATAAACACGCATTTGCAAATCTGGCAGCTTTGATATTTGATGTTTCAGGCAGTTGGCGTGTTACCGGGCATTACCTAGATTGGTGCAAGATCATTTTTCTTGTGTTAGCTGCTTACGCAAAGCTGCCCCGACGAATCATCCAACAGCGCGACATGGATTCGGCCGCGTGGTCCTCGCCGGCAGCGAAATGTCTTTTAGCCGCAATCACGTTAGCGTTAGTCCGCAGTAGCTTGGCACAACACCCACCCAGCTTGAATCCCCCTCCGAACATCGTTGAAACCGTTGGAACTGTTAAAGTGCCGTACGGAAGATCTGTTTACATTAATCCGGCGACCGACCTCCACATTAACGTTGCAAAAGACGACCACTGCTTCGTTACGGTTCTTCCCGACGTGCTCAGTCAACAACCAGGCTTTCTATTCCCAGAACGATTTCCGTGCAACTTCGGACCGGAAGATGTAAAATACTCGCATCTCGGGGCCCGCAGTCCCAGCGAAGATAGTTTACGTCTGCAGGTGCGTTACGACACAAACCAGGAAACGTACATCATACCCGTTCGCCTCTCAGTCGAAGTTTTGTTCATCCAACGCACCGTCATAACAAAATCGCTCTTCATCACAGTTCCCGAGTTAATGGGAACTTCGGAGTCGATTGACGAGAATATCTTGGGCTTCACGTACGATGAAAATACGGAGCAATGCCAGGTTGCTACCTTGTCTGGTTCTGCTGGCCTTCCCGGGTACGGACATCTTGTCGGTGATCCGTCGCGAGGAAGTGCGCTAGCCTGCGACGAGTTCTTAGGCGCTGGTGTTGTTTACAAACACACCGCCTCAACCGATTCTCCCAACCGCGATCACATTCCTATGGTCGTGGAAATACTAGATGAAGATGGAAATCTTGTGAAACAAGAATATTTTCAGGTAAAACTCGGTTATGATCTTAAATTGTTAAATTGACGTATATGCCAACGATGTAGAAAAGGTTTATTTAAATCAAGCAGATAAGTTAGTTCTTCTGTCGATTTTTTAATATTAGCCTGGTGGCAAACGCCTTGTGGCAAATTTATTAGCCTGTTGGCAAATTAGCCTGGATGTAAATTTGAAACCTGGTGGCAAACGCTGCGAAGTAACAACATGAGTAACAAAAAGAACGGTTTATTTAAAGTTTGAAGGAGTTTTAGACAAAAAAGCATGAAACGACTGTGAATTGCTCAGCTATTCGAAATAATTAATCGAACTGTATTTAGAAACTTTAAAAACACTCCCGCAACGGCCCGTAACGCTTCTTTACTTTGAAAGCAACAGGAATTCATTACGTTTTTGGTCTGCTTTTGTTGCGCTTTGGCAGCTGACGTAACTCGCTTGCCTGCTTTTGATCATTTGCATAGGTTACTGTGAAAATTGCGCCTGGCAAAGAAAACACTCCGCCTCGAGTCGATTTTGCTGCAACTATGATCATGGAAGTTGACCAGTTCGTCATGACTGCCTTCACGAACGAGATGCTTCGAGCGACCGACGTTGAGTCCGATCCAAACAATCTGATCTTCAACATCACCAGACCACCGCGCTTTCAGCAAGGGGGGATTGTCAGCACGGACGACCGCAACCTCCGCATATCGTCTTTCCGACAGAGAGATTTGAACGAATATCGCATCGCTTATAAGCCGCCAGCAGTTGATTCCGACCAGCAACGAATGTTTGAGATCGAAATGCAAGTCATCGACACGGAAGGACTAGTTTCCGATCCGTTTTTCTTTGTGATTGTTGTAAATCCCATGAACACGATGGCGCCAGTCGTTACACGTAACACGGGACAACTTTTGTATCAGGTGAGTCCCACGAACTAATGTAACACGATTTTAATGAAATCAATCTGAAAACAGTGCCGAAAGTTCGGTTTTGAACACTGTAAAACAGCAGACGCATCTGTTCTTCGTTCGGAAGAAAAACGACTGCGAAAACTCACAACGCGAGATAAAAATTTTATTCTTCCGAACTTAATATGAAAGTTTGATCCTAAAATAGAAAAATGTCGTAAAACACAGCCATGGAATGTCTTGATTTGTGCAAAAAAAATCATAACAAGGTTTTCAATTGAACAAGTTGCATCTTATATGGATAATTCTAATCATATTGTGCGAATTCAGGGCCAATCGCGTGCTCTTACCAGCGAACAAAATCTTGAGATATCCGACGAGAACAATTTACCGGAAGTCAAGGTCCGCGTTCTTCGCGGAACGCAACACGGAACTTTAACAATGGGAGGAAAGGATTTTTTCACCCCAGCTGATTTGGATGCGGGTCTGGTGGTTTATACTCACGATGGATCTAACACGTACAGGTACAATGCGCTAATTAAAGTAACTGCACGACGTACACGCGATCAGAACCATGACGGTATACCTTTTTGTTCGGCAAAACTAGGAGATACAAATTTAAGTGGTTCTCTGAACCCAGTTACATGTGTGTTGTTCAGAGCGGTTGCTTTCAAATCGTTTGTTATTGTGCTCATAACATAAAATCCAATTCAAAACTTGACTATTAAGCTTACGCTGTCACGTGCCAAGCATACGCCTTTTGTATGTGCTAGCTCTAACGCGAAGGTAATGAAGCTTTGTGGCTTACTGATTGTGTATGCAACTTCTTGTAGTTCTTCAGCAAATCCTTTGTTCTGCGGTTCACTGTTGGGGTCTGGAATGTCAAACTTGTCTGATCCACTTCGTGCACACACACAATCGGCTCAACCGCCAAGGCAGCATCTCTCGTTTGTCAACTGGTGCTTCGTGGGCATGTGCAGAGAGCATTTTTTTGTTCGAAGAACTGCTCTCAGTCGCAGTGGTATGAAGCAGCCTGGTGCTTCTGTCGTCTCAAAACGTTTCAGAAAATATTGAACCTTTTAAGTCGAGTTTTTGCCATGCCTTAAAAGTAGACAGATGAAAACTTGAGGACCTTTCATTTTGTTTTCCTTTTAAATTCCAAAGAGGAACGCCGACTTACCGCGTTTTTCCTGACGGAAATGTGGGCATTGGGTAAGCGGCATACGGTGACTTCCTCGCTTTGACAAACCCTGAAAGTGAAGCGCACTAAATCCATGATTGTCTACTCCCAACTTTCACATGCTTGTACACAATGAACAGCGAAATTCTCGCAATCTCTTTCGGTTGAAGCTTCATCGACGCTAATGTCACCGCGACGCGCTAACCACGGAGTGACTTCACAAATGACGCGCTTGATCTCTAAGCGTTGTGATTATTGACTGAAGAATTTGTCGTTCACAGTGACAACATTATTTTCCGCATGACTGACGGTGAGAACGAAGTTGAATTTCTGTTTCCGATAACGATCGCCTCGCTGGACGACACACCACCGGTAAGCACTTAAGATGCTCTTTTGTTATCGCTTATCGTTGTCTCGTGTGTTCACACGAAGCGGGCCACTGCCATCGTGTTTGTTCAACTTTGTTGTGAACTTTCGTGAAGGTCTTATAGCCATAAAAACTCTGGCATTTTTCAAAAAATTTTGGGATGCGGAATACCGTGATATTTTTGCATCGTAAGACTAATTACATGCCACGATGTGACTTTGTATAACTTTTAGCATTTCAAACAAGCGGAACTTATTTTAAACCTAATGCTGCTAATTGCGAAGCTTATGGGCGAGTAGCCTATGCAACCAGTGTACGTTTCTCGGGAACTTCCGATCTTGATGACAATTTCTCATGCATGAAAGCTGTGTATTTGATCTGCCAACAGCATACGCGAAATAATACTTATCAAATGCAATGTCACTCCGTTCGTCTGCCTTCATAAAACCTAGGTTGTCACTACATTTGCCCAATAATGTTAATTAGTAGCAAATAAACGAAGAGTATAGTTCTACATTGTCGGCTTGATCTTTCTCAAGTTTTATTACGCGCAGAACGTGGACACGAACACTGGACTGATGGTGAACAAAGGGGAGACGGTTATAGTGAGCAGTTGGGTTTTAAACGCTGCAGATGTCGATTCCGACTCGCTTCAAGTGACGTTCACCTTGGAGGAGCCGTACTCAGATGTCGGAGAATTTGTTTTAGTGAAAGACGATGTGTCGCTCCTCACTGATGCAGATACGTACACCCTGCGCTCTGACGGAAAATACGAAAAACCTGTAAAGGAATGGACGCAGCAAAATATTGTCGACATGGAGGTATCTGCTGGTTTCATTCCTGTTACAAGTGCCGGTCAAAAGCAACACTTCAGTCTCATCAGCAAAACCTGTGTTAAAAATTGCGTTTTTCAAATTTTTATCGCCTGATGCAATTGATCGATTCATTCAGAAGAGAAATTGAAACTTGCGTCAATTCATCAGCAAACTATCATAGCACCATTTCTGAAATCGCAATTAACTGTGAAACCTGATCTGTCTGCATTCACGATTCCTAAAACCTGGTTGGGTCCAACTTTGTAGTCATTATTTTATTAACAAGTTCACCACTAAGTTTGCGAAGGACTCCGCCTGCGCCAATAAGCTTTTCTTTCTCAAGACTCGACTAGGCGCGATACATATTTCGGTTCTGCGTACCACGCTTGTAAATGAAATTATGTTTGACATTACTTCAAATCACTTTCAGCTTTACTACCGTCACATTGGTCCGCATTCAACCGGAGTAGTGATGGATGTGCATCCATTTCGTGTTAAGGACAATAATGATCCTCCAAATGTATCTGACTTGTATGACTTCACTGTTAAAGTACTTCCGGTTGATGACATTCCTCCCAAACTGCATCCCTCATCAACTCTACAAGTGAGTGTTAGACTCAAAGAAAGTTTTGCACCGATATGCCGAAATGTCAACATCTGATATACTGTTGTTGGTAAATTTAATCTTTTTTTGTGTTTTTTAATCATATCGATAGCAATTGTTGTATATAAATTGCCAACAGATTACACAAACCTTCAGTATGTCCAGATCGGCAGTAAGGTACGAACAGCGTTGCTGTTATACAATAGTTGTTTTGAACATAATGTTTGAGCTGAGCCAGAACAACATCCATAGTTATAAAGAATCGCACTAAATGTGCACTGCGCAATAAAAGTTACATATACTGTAGCCGTTGTGAAGTTATTGCACAGTAGTGATTGTCACATGAAGATGTCGCCACCTATGGTTTATCGTTCATATCTCATTTAAGATGAACGTCAAAGAATACGAATTGACTCCATTAAAAAAGAAGTTACTGAGATACACGGATGAAGATACAGATGATAAAGAACTGGTTTACAATGTTACCAACCCCATCGTTGAACTGAGTCCAGTCGTACCTTTGCTAAACACTGGTGAGTATAGCACGCTTCATGCTTCACAGTCAGGGCAGCGCTCATTTCTGCGTTTCATGAGGCTATACAGCAAGTCAAATGTTTGTCGCGTCACGTCGTTCATTAACGTTTGTCTTATGAAAGATAACTTGTTAGCCCGGCAGAATAAATACATTTCGACCTTTGAGCACGAGACACTTTCAAAACCACTCGGAACTTTAACGAATATAGACTTAGCGACAGTTTGGTTTATAAACCTCATCACGAGCAACTCGGCCGCGTGGACCAAGAAACCTTGCTTGATTCCAAAAAACTGCATCTTTCAAAAAGACAACTTAGCATAAACACCTTCCACAATACCATGTGCTTCCTCAACGGCATGCAGAATGAGTTTCATTTCTTCTGCGTGTTGCGTGCATTGTGCTTTTACATTGGTCGAAATTGACCTCTCGCTATTTCAACCTTATTTCAAAACTGTTGAAAGCAATAATTGCCCTGCGCATTAAATAATTTATGTTGTGGCACTGCAGCATGTTTGGCTTTCCTTTTGAATACGCAATGAAGTGGCATCGTGTTCATTCGAGAAAATGTCAGTTCAAAAATGGTTATTGCAACGCCGAGTGCTGAAATTACTTGGTGTTGCACACGAAGTAAGTGCAGCTCTCAACAGTGCAACGAAGAATTGTTTGTACATGTCACTCGCCAGTGCAGAAATATATCTTGGGACTGGGTCATAACAAAATTATTAAGTACAAACGCCAGCCCATGTAACATCAGTGTTCGGTGCGTTGAGGCTAATTGCATGTAATTAATGATAAAAAATTCGACGCTCGATACAGCATTGCTATACTCTTTATTTCGAATCTTCCCAAGCCCCACGGTTTCTCTGGCCACTTGGTAAATGAGTGCAAAAACATTGCCACGCGCTTTAATGCTACTGTGTTTGAACTGTTCGCGTTTCAGATTGCACAGTTCGCTGACCCGTCTCGTAACGCTTTCCGTTCATGTCTTTCGCGGCAGGCAAGCTCGTGTTGACGGATCGCCCGAATGTCACGGTCACGAGATTCACTCAAGCACAAGTTAACCATCACAAGATCGCCTACCAGCCGCCCGACACCGAGCTCGGAATTATCGCGCGGGCGATGCAGTTTACTTTCAGCGTTTCCGACAATGCCGGCAATGTCCTGCCTGACCAGGTGGGTGTACGTTGCTGTCCTGTGGAATGCTGCGATCTCGCGCGAGAACAAAGTGCCTCTTAAAGTTGACTTCATTGTTGCGGAGTCAGGAAATACAAAGTGGGATCGCTTGCGATTAGGTTTCGCTGAAAGCGTTGCACGAGTGTTCCACTTATAGTCGGGGACGAGCATTCTGGCACCATCCCCGAAAGTGGCCAATGATTCAGGGATGAGTTTTGTATGTTTACACATTAATTGTTTTTTCTAGATTTGTTGATGCTTTCGGACTGATACGAAATGATGACCAATTTAGGGAGGCTGTGGAATTTTGGTTTTGAAATTAGGACATTGTTTCTAAATATGCGGATTATTAAAACCTGTAACTGATGTCGAATTTAAATGTTTCTGCTCTTCAAAAATGTTTTTCGATATTTTTTGATAAAGAAAACGGACGCAAAACACATAAACCTGCATATTAAAGTCGAGGTTGTTGGCTTTATTTCGATGCAGAAAGAAATACTTGACTTAAATTTGCTTGCTTTGCCAAACTTTTCAACTGCGCAAAACAGTCGCTTTGTCGAACCACGTACGTGTTTTAAACATTTTTATCGCTTTGATGGTGCTACAGTGTTGCCGGAATTTGTGCGGAACTGGTCATAAAATTAGGAAAAGTAAAATTTTTCGTATTGTGAGCCATAACTTTGGTACAAAATGCTGTGCTATGATGACACGTAGTTACTTTGCAACTTTCAGATCAGTTGACGATTCTTTTGCAAACAGGACATGTTGACTAAAAAGACATGCAAAGCATCTTGACTAAAAAAATATGCGCCAATAACAAAAAATTGTTTGGACAACACTGTAGCTTATCTCTCGGCACGTTGTTTTGTATTATAAATATTGTTCACAATTTTTGTTCGGAGAAAACGGTACTTTAGCCAGCTTCCGTTCACACGTATAAAAATCTTACCACAGCGTTGCTTGCAAAATATTTGGGGAGGAAAGAAGCCTTGAGCGTTGCCTGCAACAGAATTGAAATTGTTTGTCATGTAAATCAGTGCTCTTCAACCGGTGTGCACGGTGCACCCTAAGGTCAACCAAAATATGCGTGGGGTGCGCCACTAAGAAAGGATTCACAAACGTGCATCACAAACTTGTCATATTAAACAGATAATATTTACAAAAGTTTATGTTAGCAAAAATGAACCATCAACCAAGACTTTCAGGATTTAACCGAGACTTTGCACATTCTGAAGTGTGGTGCGTAAGCATCAGACCATGTCAAGCTAATTGTTGTAATTAACTGATTATTTGTGATTCATAAGCAATAGACAATGAACCACTATCAACTGAATTATGTAGCTGAGTTACTGAATTAGAGGACTTGCTTATTTAGACTCGAGTACTTACAGACATGGGCACAATTAGGTGGGGACACGGAGGAAGTGTCAGTAAATAGGGTGCATGAGTTTAAATGTTTAAGGAAATAGGGTGCATGAGTTCATCAAAATGTCTTTAAGGGTGCACCGTAACAAAAAAGGTTGAAGAGCACTGATGTAAATGGTCACGCGCTCATATTACCGTTGCAACTGAACTGGATTAGTATGATACAAAACCTATAGGATGCTAAAACCATTTTGACTGCAATCCTTTGATTAATTGTTACGTGTGTGCGCGAACCTGATTATCATCGCTTTCAATACGAAATGCTACGAACCTTCTTCCTAGCTTTTCTAATGGAAAGGTTGTTTTCACAGCTGTTTACAATTTTTCTGAAACCTGTTGACAACAAACCACCTCAAATAGTCAACACGGGTTTCACTGTCAACGAGCGAGCAAGCGCCGTCATTACTCCGGACATACTCTTTGCGACCGATGCAGACACTGATGAAAACGTATTGACCTTTCAATTGACGGAGTTGCCCAAGCGTGGAGATATACAATACGATACGTCAATAATGAATTTAGGTAATGCTTGTTTTTTGCCCTGCTTGATGGTTTGAGGAAGTTGTGTAACACCCGAAAGACCTGGCATAATACAATGGATGCTCGTCTGAGTGACTAAGTCAGTACCACGAGAAAGAAAAATTACGAGAAACCCCCTGTAACAGCTGTGCATAAGCAGTTGTATAATGTGGTGAATAGCGATCTACCGGGTGGAACAAGACCTTGTGCGGTTGATTACACGAAGTTGCTTTTCAAACTTGCTGGCTGCAGTGCTATAATGGGACAACTGAAGTTGTTTCTTTTCAGTACGTACTGTAGCATAAGATGGTCATATATGGCGAATAAACTCATAGCTTCATGTAAGGAAGATGTAAGCGACAAGTGTTTCCATTTGTCTGGCGCCAGCAGAACTACGTCAGGCGTTGCACACCGGCGCATACTAAGTCCATGAAGCGACAGGCAAGGTCTTCTGTATTGCATTTGCGTCAGAAAACTTTCCTCTTTATCGCTTTCATATTTGTTTTCTGATATCATATCTAATTGTGTTTTTCAAAACTTGTCACTCCCATGCATCAAATCTTGTTTTCGTACATTCGATTAAGGCGAAACAGCTTAACCAGTCTGGATTCATACTTATATACTCTGCTTCTATAGCAATAACGTTTTACTGCATGTTGTCTCAAGGTTGATATAAAATGATCAACAAAATTTAACTTTACATCTTTTCAAGGTGGAGTGTTTACGCGTGCGGATATTTCCGGCAACCACATCATATATCAGCACGACGGAAGTGAGGATGCCAGAGACTCGTTCAGCCTCGATGTATCCGACGGCATGCACACTATTCCCATTGTGGTGCATGTCACCGTGAAACCAATTGACGACGAACTACCGCTACTGGCACAAGCTTTGGATGGGACACTCGACTTCAAGATTGAAGTGCCGGAACGAGGTCGTGTTGCCATCACGCCTGAGGTGCGACATTATCATTTATTTTGAAGCAATGGCAAGTGCTAAAAACGTTTGAAATGTTGTCCTGCTTTGCAAGGAATGCTTTTGTGTCGCAAAGCCCTGGGCCCGTGAAAACGATTAACATGCCACTGTAGTTTTTCCTGTCCACTGGGGTAAAACACGAAAATTCAGCGAATTGTAACTCTACTTTAAAGAGAGCTCCATAGTGTACCAGCCCTGCTCGGAAGATTTTCTTCAAATAATTAAAATAACAAACTCTGAGTGCGTCATCGCCATAATTTCACCAAAATATTTTTCAGGTTCTTTCTGCTACTGACTCAGACACGAATGACCTCCTGCTGACTTTCTTGATTACCGAAGCGCCGGTTAAAGGCACGATATTCGTGGACGGCGAAGAGTTGAACAGTTTCACGCAGAAAAACATAAAAGACGGCGTAGTGATGTACCACCACACGGCCGGAGAGATCGGGTCAGACCCCGACGAGGACAGCTTTAGTTTGACCTTGTCGGACTTGTCAGACGAGTGGACTATCGGCGGCAACCGTGTCGATCAAGTCAACCTGAGGGTGAACATTCTTCCTGTTGACAGCGAAGCACCTGTTGTGACTGTAGGCGACGTTTTATTGGTGGAAGAAGGACAGAAAGCAATGGTGGAGCCTGTGCATTTAGATGCCCGCGACGACGATACGAACACAGAGGAAATTCTTTGCGTCATCACGACCCAGGCCAGCGAAGGTTTTGTGGAAAACATCTCACCAGCACCCGGCTCTGAAAAATCGCGTACCGGGATTCCTGTCAGCTCATTTACTATCGGAGACGTCAAGAATGGATACATCTTTTACGTGCAAAACGTCCACGAGGGAAGCGAACCAACCGAAGACCGGTTTGCATTCGTATGTCAAGATGGAGCACCTAATTTCTCTGATCCAACGTTTCTTAATATCGGAATCACGTCAGGTGAACAGTTTTACTTATTTCATATTTTGCTTGCACGGTAGTTCTTGAACAGCACTCTTAGAAGCTCTTTAGTGGATTTACTACCCGACAGAAAGTTGAAAACATTTGAAAATGAAACTTGTACTGCCAAGCAGCCTAAGTCATATTTAAAGAAACTCTGCGCAAACTAGGTAAGTTTCCAAATGTAAGGCAAATCGACTCTGCGAATTCTGCGTTCTGGCAGCTGTGCGTTTAGTTATCACTTACAAGATCTTTTGTTTTGAAATCTTTTGAAATCCCAACTTTTTTGGCCACGGAACACTTTGTTGTTCAGTTTTCTTCATGCAGCACACAGTGGCGTGGCCAGGCCAAATTTTTTTTGCGGCAAAAAATTTGGGGGGGCATAATGTTTAATTTTAGGCGAGCAACTGTACTTGGTTTAGGACTCACTTCTCAAAGCACAAAATTACCAGATCTGCTACAAATTTGGGGTGCATAGCCCGCTGAGCCTCCCCTGGCTACGCCTATGGCAGCACAGCAAACCTGGTGACTGAAACGTAACTGATTGGAATATCCTTATTGGAAGAGTTAGCCTGAACTTTACACTTGTTGCTCCTGTCAGTATCTATAGTATAATATAAACCCGCTAAAAAGTTACGGACACATCTGTACAGTTACTGTCGAGTTATCTTGTAGGTTTTTCCGGAGTTTCTTTGCGTGGGAGGCGGGTAAACAAACGCGCTTTGATGCAACTAGACTAGACCAAGAACAAACTTGCCGGTCATATTTCAAAGGAAAATGACTAGTTGTGTACAGAAGTTCCGACAAAGTTGTTCTTAGTTTTGAAAATTTCGCAACACATCTGGGGTTGTCTCGCAGTACACCGGTGTGCCATGGCACGACGGTTGGGAAGCAATGACCTTGAACCACATGCTTCACTTATAGGTGCATTGCCGGAATTACCCCGTAACAAAACCACAACAGAGAGATGCGTGCCAGTTGTGCGTAGAAGTTATTTTGGTTTGCAACCTCACTGCTTGAAGTCGCCGGTCTGACGGTGAACCTACGCTGCGCAGTTGACTGAGGAGCTTCAATGGAGTGTTTGTGATACGTTTAAACCAGGGGTGCATATTGACTTTCACCGAGGCCCACATTGGTAATCATGGATTCATGGTTGCTATCCACGGGCTATTTTTAACTGTTAATACACGACAAACGCGTATAACAACGTATAAATTACACAACAAACAACTGTGGGCTGCCAAAAACGTGTGCGACAGACATAGCATTTAAAAAAATAAGTGCATGCACACAGGCTTGCAAAGGACGTAAGTACACCCAACCAACGAGAGATGGTTGCATACCACTTGATTAGGCATCGTCAGTGTCATCTGTAAAGCAGAATGAAGTTATTTCAACACGCTTATGAGGCTCTTGCTGGCCTTATTAAATGACATGGTGGGCCATAGGAAATTACTATAAAACATAGTCTATGATGGTGCTGAAACTGTTCATCAATGTTCCGTAATAGGTCTCATGACTTATGTCATATTTGTTAAAAATAACAAGCTTCATTGCAATGGTTCTAAGATCCGTATGCAGGTCTTGCAGTGCAAAGAAACTGGTATCACGATGACGAAAGCGATGACCCTGCTGGTGTGCTTTGAAACTCTTAGACTTGAAAGCCATTTACATTCGTATGAAGTGTTTAAAGATAATTTTGACACAATACGCTTGTCCTGTGTCTTGACTGACGTGGCTTGGATACTACGCAGGATTGTTTGTTAGATCCAATTGTCAACTATTTTAATTTATTAAATTGTTTGCCTCAGTCTGGCTTGCTAAATTCCGAATGCCATAAAATGTAAACTATAATCATGCAAAGCTGAGTGAAATTTTACAAACGTGAAGCTATGTTCATAAAAGTCGAAAAAAAGATGAGGATATTGATTCTCACGTTTCTTATGTAAATTCAAGAAGCAGCACGCAAAATTTTGTTGTGGCAAAACTTGCGTAATGCACAGGCACTAATTGGAATTATACCAATAACAGAAAACGATGAAGAGCCAAAACTGTATCACACCGAATTTGTGGTTGAAGAAGGGGGAGCGCTGACCATTGACCTGCCTAAGCTCAATGCCGAAGATGATGATGTGCCGGAGGATGAGCTCATCTTTACAATCACACAACCTCCTCACAACGGGAAGTTTATCAGAGTGGTAAGCTTATCTTGGATGGGGTATTATTATATTTTCATCGAATGCATTTTTCTTGAATGGCATCACATCACTGATTATATTAACAGGCAACCAAAAATTGTCGCAAGCGTGAAGTGAACCATTTGTTTGATTCGTCTTTGTGAATGCTGTGTTGTTTTTTTGTTTTTGTTAAAACTTTGAATAGTTTCTTTGTTTATCTAAGAAGCACAGCCATCTAATCCCAGAATTCTTCCCACTATCCCTTTCTAGAAAGTTCGATAAATTTAACGTCTCTATTCTACTGAACTCATACAAGTCAGTAGCACTTGAACAACAGAAAGACTGGCACAAAAACTGCTGTTCTAACAGTACTTGTTTGCGGAGAGACTAGAATATGTTTTGACGAGACCAATGATCAATTAATTATTCTATGCAAAGAAAAAGGACAGCTAAAACTGATAAAGCAGCAAAACATGCACATCCAAAATCGGCATGTTTTGACAGCGTGCAGCTTCATCGACCTCGGTTTGCGCTTTTTGCGTTTCTTTCTTGTCGATCTGTGAAAATCACCATAAACACTGAGTTCGGGCCGGTTTTGTTTTTTTTGCGGCCTCATCTCAACAGCGGGTTTCTGTACACGTCTTATTTTTGAACGTGGTGGCGCTTTTCATACCTTGCTTGTACGATGTCTTTCCAGAGCGAAGGCGTAGAAATATCGACCTTTCCTCTGAGAGATATTGCGTCAGGGAGCGACATTGTCTACCAGCACGATGATACCGAGACGACTGACGACGTCTTCGAGGTGACTGTCAGTGACAGCGTGCATCAAGTTGCGAGGGTCATACCGATTACCGTGACGCCTGTTGATGATGAGACACCGCGGATGACAATAAACAACGGAATCGATGTTGAAATATCGGAAACCAAGACTATTGGGAACAACGCACTGAAGGTTAGTACATTTATACATTCTGGACTATGCCGCTATTTTGCTGCGTTTGTTGTTGTTTAACATCGATACTCTTATCACGTTTGTAAATAAAGGAGTTTATATCAGCTTAGAGTTACGAAAGGGTGTTAAACTATGCACACATTCACTACCTGGAAGAAACCGAAGAGATCACCGAGATCTACTCCTTTGAGCTGTTGACTGCCGCCAATGGCTAGAAGCCTATATTTTGCTCTTCAACAGTTCGGGTTTGCGATTATAAAGATAGGCATTTCTGTTCCAACTGGTTGACGCTGAAGAATCTACTATCTTTTTTCATCCTTTTTGGTTTGTTGTCATTCACGCTTGTCATTTCATAGTCATCACACTACTCAGATTAACTTAAATCTCCAGAGCATTGCCAGAGTCGACCTGGAGTTAGCGCACTTAAATCCAGATTTTTCTAATGTTGCTGCTGATGGAGTCAGCAATGTTTATCTTGTTACTGCACATTAATAATCCGCAACGCATCACCGATTACAACGCAAATGTCTGATTGTGCAGCCGTTCCGTATTTCTCAGTATAAATGTAAGTTGAATTGTGGAACTTTTTTCTTTGACTTGCCGATATAATCGATGTAGGCAACCGCCGCATTATTGCGAAAACAATACCTTCCGTTGTTCGCGTAGCAGCTAAACGACCACAATTATCAGCGCCTGCAGGAATCTACTTTTTTGCAACAAGTTTGTTTTGATTTACCGTAGCCTGCACTCAGCACGTATAGCAAGTACAATTTCGTTGATCGCTCGCAATCGGATGGCATATTTTCCATTGTCAACATTTTTTATATTGGGATACGATTCGCTGAAAAAAGCGAAATCTTGTGAAAAAATCTACATGTTTTGTAGACGACGTAGCCACATGTTTTTAAAAGTGATTGTGACCATTAGTTTGAGGGTCGAGAATGATGAGGGATTCAGGCAAGAAGCAAATTCTGACGTGCATTTTTTAGACAATAAACTGTTTCACTTTTTCACCAGTATTTTCGCACTTTTCCATAGCAAAAGGCAGGTCGTAAATGAGTGTCTGCCGTCAAGATTTTAAAATGTGTCCTGCTATTCCACACTGAACGCAGCAGTGGAAACGTCACACCAATTAATTTTTTTTCTTTGGCACGACGAGTTCTTTTTAACTGATCGTCTATAGGCTTACCTGAAAACATTGAGGTGATGGGTTGGTTTCCGTTATGGTGGACGTAGAAGCTATCTGTTCCTCAAATACCAAGTGTCGTGTCCAAGAAAACCGCATCGTGTAGATATCTTGTCATAGCAACGTTGATCCTGTCAGTCACGCCGCCCATGTGAAACTAGTAGATCACTTGAATCACCAGGTGAAAGTTCTACACCGGACTGTGTTGTTGGAGGCACCAGACGGCATTGTAGTCCCGCTTGGTGAGACGTCAATGCTCGTGCATGCTGGTCGCGTGACCTAGAACAACGTGTGCTTTTGGAGCCTTCGCTATTCAATGCCATGTCGGTGTTTTGAAAAGAACGCCCTTTCTTGACAACTGTGAACTTCTGCTTGTAATCATATGTTAACATTTTATGAAGTGACGAGAGTCGGGGATGAGCCTGTCTTGACTAAGTTAAGCGTCAACGACATCTTAATTCCAACAAATCCAACTGCCTTATTCTTTGCTCTGCGCAACGGTACTTGTGTTTGTCGTTGTTACGGCTGGGCGAGCACAAGTTATCACAAACGGACTCGTGACAAGTGATTGACGTTGCAGCCTTTGTCTCTTATTGCAGAGCTTGTCACAGCTTGAAATGGTAATTACTCACTGTCGCAGATCAGGTTTGTGCTTTACCGCTTGTGGCCCATGACGCCAGAAGCAGCGTCTAAACGTGCAGATAAATTCTCTTTTGCTTTGTGGCTTGCCAGGAGACCAACTGTATGGACTCTTAAAAATGCAATTGTTTGGTGACATTAAAAATGTTTAGTTTCCGGCCCCTGGCACTGCGTATAGGCAAGATGAAAATAGGTTGTTCCAGGTCTTTTTTAGTGCGTAACTTCTGGAAAGGTTCTTGAAATGACTAAGCCTATAATCAATCAAGCGAACGGAGCCTTTCAGTTACTTTTGATACTTGACCAAATTACATAGCGGTTGGCTTATATTTGTACCGAACCTGCATTTCCCCGAGCTTCATGTTCGCTGCGATGTGCTTGACGTGTCTTAGCAGTGTCTTCGTGAGCTACATCGGTAAGGAAGTTATTTTGGACGCTAAAATTTGTTTAAGCTAAAATAATGGTTGATCAGTGATTGGGTATAGCCTATCAAACGTAGAAAACAAGCAGATTGCCAGCGAAAGACTTGCGACCATGAGAAGGCGAAACTTTAAATTAAGGTATTAACTTCAAGTAACTTCACTCCACAGGTGAAACAAACAAGGAATAAATCACAGATTTTTAATAGGAAATCGATTTCACGTAACACTACGCATCATCAGTCCTTACATCTTATTCAAATAAAGTATTAGTTTGCAGCATTTTCAACAGTACTGTTGACAAACTTTTGAAAATATATCTGAAAACGCGAGGCAAAAGTAATTAACACGAGTTTTTCACAGCGATAGAATAAGTTCATGAGAGTAATCGCAATCACAGAAAATGCAGATAGAACAAATATAACTGGACCTGTTACTAGCAGATCGTAAGCTGGAAAGCAAAGAGCCTTTAAGTTCTTGTCATTATGAAGCGATTTGGCTGGAACATGTAACCACTGATGCAATGCCAAGCAATTGTCTTGAAATTTAACAGCGCAGTTGTCAAATGAGGTTTGGTGATGCCGGGCTCTCCATTTGCTGTTCGTGCACCCCCATTCGTAGGTACTTTTTTGGTCTTTCACTAATTGTGGACCTCTACTCGTATTTCCATTTGTTCTGTACAATAACCAAAACCTGGGCATGTATATTATATTCAGAACAAGATGCACGAAGCCTTTTTGACAGAACATTTTGTCGTCCCCGTGTCTTTTTCAATAATTTTTTCAAGGCGTTCGCTGTCTAAGCGTTACCTGACGAACTAACAGCAACAGCAGTTTTCCGGTACAACTTTTGTCGTGAAGCAGCAAACAAATCCTGTTTTTGTTAAACACGTAACCTTTCTAGCAACAACCTCCTTTTTATCTATTCTGCTAACAAGATGAGTATTTTTACTGGGCCAAAAATGTGTGCAAAGCGACGTCGTTGTTCTCTGTGATTATTATTCACGCACAAAATTTACATTACACGTGTTTATTTTTCCCGATGGTGCAAGCATTCAGTTCGCTTTTTGGAGTTCGCAATTTTAACGCTTCAAGCTGTTTTTGTCACGATAAAAATCTATTGACGTGTGGTTGATTGCCAACACAAACACAAAAACCTCATCCACTGTCTCTTCAACGGTTGTCAGTGAATGATGGGCGCGATCCTGACCTATATTTAGCTCATGCTATGTGTGAAGGCTGCGCTCGAATAAGCAAATCGAGTTTGTTGATTTTTCTACGGCATACAGACATAACGACAAAGCTATTGCTGAAGGTGAAATTTACCTGCACGCACAGAAGTTGACGTGTCTAGAGCGTTTGTCAGTTGTGTGCTTCGAATTCACAATGTGAAAGTTCCATTGGTTTGACTAAATAAAAGGCGTGTATTGTTTGGGAGTGTCTACCGTTACCTAATTCAAAAACATGACTTACATATCAGTTCAATTCTCTGTACGATCGTAAGGAAACATCTCCCGCACATCTGCAGTGCATGTATTAATTGGCAAACAGCACGAAAGTTGAATGTATTCTTATTTAATGTTTTTTGATGTTATGCTGGACATTGCCACTTTACTCGCTGATATAGCCTTGTTCGAAAACAAACGACTTACTTACGATTTACCTTGTTCGTTGAGGTAAGACAAGTCATTACTTGGAGTTGCATCTGATCACCAGAAGCCTGCTGCGGCACTGAACCTGACAAGAACATTTCTTAAGCTTATGAAATGACACCCGCTTTGATCACGAAAAACTCTGCGCCAAAATTGGTGGCAATTCTTAAATTCTATGAAACTTATTCGCAGGCAACTGACCTTGATTCCGAAGACAGCTCTCTTCGATACATTATCACGTTTGCCCCACAACACGGAATGCTGAACATCACCAAGCACGGTGTTGTTCGAAGGTTGACTGCTGGAGACAACTTCACACAGGCCGATATTGACGCTGGTCGAGTGAGCTACACTCATACAGGTACGCGATTTTAACTTTATTGCAAGTTAAGCTGTTGTTTATCTGTCGCAAAGCGCCAGTTTTTTTGCGAAACTATGGAAATGTGTCGATTTGTTATGAAATAAAAATGACTCCTGTCGAAAGAATACCACAGGATTTTTTGTGTTTCAAGCTAAAAAACTATATGTTTGGCGAACATTAGGCGCTAAAGTAGAAAAATTAGGACGTTTATGTTTTAATGACATTTATCGCAAAACATCTGTATTTAAACTTTGCTGCTTGTATTTTTCTTGTTGCCAGTAGCGATTTTAACTGGCCTGCACAAGCGGTTGCACAGCTGTTGCGCGGGTCTTATTAAGTAAAGTTACGTCCATATCGGTTCTGCATGCTCTGCAACCAATAGCTACAGAAAATCAAGCTTTCCGCAAAGTTGGAACACAATAGGGGATAGTAGGCTGAGGCTTTTCATCCTTGTCACGTTGCGTACGTTTACGGAGTGGTCCATTACAGAGTGTCATGGAGCAGCGTATGGAAAAAGATTGATGCATGAAATGCGTGCCTTTTTACGGCGCAATCGCAAGCCACGTCAGCGTGTGTGTAAAGACTTTGTGCCTTAGCGCAACTTCTGTGCGGACACTGGGATTGTGTACACAACGGCGCGCGCCGGCATCTTCCTGTTATAGAAGCTGAACGCATCAAACACGTTGGAATCGTTGCGTAAATATTGATACAGGCGTGGAATTGAGATTCCATAGGCGGCACTTGCGTGGGTACAATCACAGTAAGTGGGAGTGGTGACACCCGGCTGACTCTTCTCACGGAAGCGACGTCAACAAAACGGCAAACGCACGGGATTCGCACAAGTAAAACTAAGAGCAAGCATGTACCCTGCGTGAGTGCATCTCGAGTCATGCCGCTGATATTAGCATTTGCGTCTGTTGTAACGCTTTCGTCGACAGCTTGCGTAGCTGCTTGGGCGTGTCCTGCAGCCAAGGGGGCGCGTCTTTCGTCGGCAAGCCAACTGTGGAAACGATGTTTGTTTTCAATGCAACACGTGGGCGACGAAGTAACTTTCCTTACCTAATAAATCAGTCAGCGGGTTTTCCTGTAAACCTTTCGTTGCGGGAACCAGTGAGGATCTCTGGCTAGTGTTCACACTTCACAGAAGCAGTGTCTTCGTGAGTCGAGCAAAGTCAAGGTCGCCGTGCGAAATGTGCTTATCTGGAGTTGCGCGTTCTGGAAAAACAATCTTGCCAATTTACGATTTAGTAAGGTTCTGCGTTTCATTTTTTCAAATTACACCTCTTGGTCACAAATTGATTTCATGCTCTTAAATTTCTTACAAGAATCTGTAATGTCACATATTTGGAAACTTCATGTTACTGATTTTTATTGCGGTCAGAAATGCCTGGCGAAGGCGTATCTGACGCTTTGTGATTTTGCGCAGAACACTAAGGATTTGATATTATTCGGCCTGACCTACGTCTAGCATGTACTGTTTAGAGGTAAAAGTCACTCCCGGGTACAAAGTAAAAAGCTTCACAGTTGACTTACACGAGGTTTGCCCAGAAGCTAAATGCCTTTACTTTAATTTTCTGCAATGCAGTTGCACTGATTTTTTGTGGCTGACGGCGTTTCACAAATCTGGATTTTTGCATGAGACAACGCACCAGCCTCTCGCTATGATTATTTCAATGACACACGCACGCAAAGGTATAGCGTGAATCGCTGAAGAGAGTAAACATGAGCACAAAATTGTAGCGAACAAATTTTCAGTAGCTTCATGTCCTTTTGTCGCTCAACACCAAACGATTTTATTTCGGTTTTTTTTTATCCAGCATTCCGCGACCGCCTTATTTGCTTTGAAGCCAACACTTGCGATGACAGTTTTCGTTTATGTTTGAACATTCGAAACAATTGCGTTGAATTTTATGATATGTTTTTCTGCATTGCTATCACTTTAATTCGTAATCCCAAGTGTTCAGAAATCTTGACAAATGTCACGCTTTGTTCGTCACGTTCGCGTACGGGAAAAGGGCTATTTTCCTGGTGCGAGAAATTGCAAGGTCTCGGCTGTAGACTTAAATCTTTCATTACAACCTTTGAACGTAACCCTATGAGATTAAAAGGTGCAGCAGGGTTCTTAGATTCGCACGCTAGAACGGCAAGTTCGATATTGCATTTTCGGTGAAGTCATTTCTTCGCATTAAAATAAAAAGTTAGTTCTTGAGCAAAGACTGCACTACATGGTGGATCGAAGTCAAGTCAACTTGGAAGTTTCTTGACTGAGATTTAAGAAATAAATCTTAAACATCATTAGTTTTCAATTCGCATCGCATTTTTATACCGTGTGTTGGTGAAACTATCATCAAGCAAATAATTGTTAATTATCTGCATAAAGAAAAACGAAAGTCGCTGCTAACTGATGCCCCGATGCCTCATGAGAGCAATGGTACCTTGAATGTAGACAAGATGGGATTTGTTCTGCACCCAAACGCACTGTCCTACACCCTGACGAGGTATTGCGGCCTTGCGCGACGGGCAGACGCGGCCAGTCATTTTACTAATATCCTTGCTGCCCAACTTGCGCGGCCGAGTTATTTTGTCGTTTCAAGTCGAGTGCTTCAAGTATTTTCGAAACACTCCACTCGCGACGAAGCGTCGCATTTCGCGTATTTGTGGTGTTTGTTAAAGCGGCTGCATAACTGCCATACTTGCCGTCCTGATTTCTGTCAATGGGGAGACTCATCCAACCACAAGTAAGCCATTCGGACACCACACGTGGCAATATATCGCTGATGCATTGCGAAGACAATAGACGCGTTGAAACAAAGTATCAATTGATTCCTGGTCAGTTTCAAAGAACTTCCTTCTCCCGCGTGCAAGCAATCAATCTTACCAGTGCAGTCAGCAGCGATAGGGAAAAATTTCGGCAAAAAAACTTTCTAAAAACGGGCCGTGTATTGACAATGCGTTGTCACCAACTTCGCCAGACAAAGAACCATGCAGGATCGCCTTACAGCACCTAAGTGGTGCCTCCCACGACTCTGTTACGCGATACTCGCCCACCAAGGGCGAGTTAACCACGTTGTGCCTGCGCAGGGAAAGTAAAGCAAGTACGATGTTTGATTAAAGTCGTATCATACAACTGTTCTGTTGAATGTCTGCCACTTATTGGAGGTTTCGCCACATTCATGTCAATCGGAGCTGAACAAACTAAGTCAATGTAAAGTGTCCGATTTTCAATTTGTGTTGCATTGTGGTGATGGTTCAGTCAAATCTGTACATCGTTCACACGCTTCTTGAATTGCTGCGGCGTGTGGCTTAGTTGCACATGATTGGCAGGATGGCAGTGCAACCGCGAATGGACAAACCTATGCGGGCGAGTGTCCGCGTAAGTTGACCTTCAACTGATAAACGACTAACTACTTGAACAGTTGCAAAACATGCGTTGATTACTATTAACGCCTTTAGTCTAGCAAAGGAGCAAGTTAAAAAAGGATTGCGTTGGTTTAGGTGCATTACTCCAATGGCCCAACTGCGATATGATTTGTGGTAATCGTTTCTCGCGTTGGACGAGAACACAAATAACGTATATAAGCACAAATAATCGTGTGTCATGGGTTATTGTAACATCAGAATTGCAGTGTTTGTGGCAAAATTTCACAAAATTTGATGCTTTTTTGTTGTTTGTTGCAAAATTTCACAAGAGTCGCTGCTTTTTGCCTTAAAGTCATAAAACTAGTGGGATAAAGCGCGCGCAACTGAAGCTGACAGACTGGATTTGAATACCAGGTGGGTCACACCGCAGACATGAAAAACGCTGTTTTTGGCTTGTTCAGCCTCGTGCTCAGCAGCTGGGTGCAAGTGAAAGTTTCACGCGGGGTGCTGCCATTGACCAGCCACCAGCGTAGCATGCACTGCGAAAGTAGCCGCGTGGCCAACGGCGCGGAGATAGCGGAGATAGGGCGGGCACCCGCAGACCACTCGTGACATTAAAAAAAGAAAAACAAGTGTAGTGAAACTTTCTTATTGTCGATATGTAGCACACTGTAATATCGCAACACCAATAAACATATTTCATCCAAAATGCTTGGTGACAGCTCCGCCAAAGACGATTCCAAAGACGCTTATATTTACTGAGGCATACAAAAACCGGAAACCACACGCGCTCTTGGATAATTAGACTATTGCATCCACTGTTTGTTCTTTAGTTTTGTCAACCTTTAGAAAATGTAACCGTTAAATACAAAACTGCTAACAAGTTGATTTGTAACCCGCTCCGAGTGATTGCGTTTCTTTGAATAAAAATGTCGTTTCATGTCGGTTGGAAAAATCAGCTCTGGAAAGTGTAACGACTGTTAAGAAAATAGAGGTTCTGCCTTCAACAACAACGTTTTTCCTCATGAAGCAAGGTAGTACAACCGATGCAGGCACTTTTTCGAACTAAAAAAGTTCAAAGTGCCTCAAGACGTCTGGAATTTCTTTTACGCAAATGAGTTTGGTTTTGATCCATCAAGAGCCGCAATTTAAAAAATTACTATACTAAGCTTTGATTTGATATTTGATGCTGCTGCAAAATTTAAATGCATCCTATTTTACTTAGAAGTAAAACCATTCACCGAGTGGCTTTCCATTGGTGGAGGTATAGCCAGCAAAATTTATTTAACCTTAACGGAAGACTTGTAGTATCGGAAAACTTATTGTGAGAAAGTGACGTTGAGAACTTTCTCCTTCACAAAAGCGAAACATCTGCTCCTTACCTTGCCCCTTGTGTACGCTCGAGACGTGTTGCGCTTGTATTGGTAAAGCCGTTATCTGATCCAGGACGCTTTCCTTCGCGCAGCAAAGGGGGGCGTTAGATTTTCTGATAGTTATCGTCGACATTTGTGCTTGCTCTGACTACGAGATGCTAACGTGCGATAACGTTACACAAAGCTTGGCTTGCCTTGCAGTGAACGCAACTTTACGGCCTTTTTCAAGCAAACAGGACAGGCCCACATTAACACAGAAAGACTGGTCAAGTTAAGTGCATCTGTAGCAAGCCATCTTGTGACATTTACCTTTTGTGCAATGTCGTCCATTGAGTCGACGCCTTGTGGTCATCATTACTACATGCTTGGGTAGTTTCCGAAGAACAAGTTGGGAAACTTGGTGCTTCACGCCTTTGTTGATCAAGGTAAAGGCCGGGGATTCGCCGCATTCCAGACCCGGCACTCGACCACACGATAGACACTCACTATCAACTTGTCATTGTGCATTAAAGTTCTGAACATGCAGAATCGTCACTTGATTTCGATGACTCTCCAACAGATCGTTGTTGCCCGCAGGTCAAGAGGGTGTTCGCGATCTAATCAAGTTTGACGTCACCGACGGCTTCAACCCCCTCATTGATCGATACTTCTACGTGAACGTCGCTTACCTGGACATGCTGTTTCCCGATGTTATTAACAAGGGAGTGACTTTGAAAGAAGGCGACAAGGCAACTCTTACGACAGGTAAGGAACTGCATGTACATTAAGTGTGATCAGTAAAAGTTCATTGAGCGTGATTTCTACCCTTGACTTTACGAAAACATGAAAACAACTCTGCTATTTACGAATAAATTGTTTTGGTATTGCTGATTTTGGAATGCCATTGCGTTCAAAATCTTGGAAAAATGGATTTTTTGTTGCACTTGATGTTTGTGCTTGATTAAATTACGCGAATCCTTTCAAGATCTCCTGAGCACCGCCGATATGAACAGCGCTGATGAGAACCTGGTGTTTTCCATCGCCCGCGCTCCGACTCGCGGTCATCTGGAGTCAACAGATCAGCCAGGAGTCCCGATCACCACGTTCACGCAGTTAGATCTAGCAGGTACGAGAGTACGCCTCGGAGCTCGTTTGCAACGATGAGCAATGGTTGTTTTTTATCCCAAACTAACTGTACACAGTTTAAAAAAGAAATGCTTGGATGCGAGAGTGTGTTTGTGCAAAAACTCGCGAATTTGTAAGATACTTGGCGTAATTGCGTTTGGCCAATATCTTGTAAACCCCTGTGAACGATCGTCTATCTCAACATTAACCTCTTGCAGAACGTAAAAGATTTTCAGTTTTCACCTTTTGAAGTCGGATATTAAAGAAATTCTCAATACTTTTTCGGGGCTACGCAATTGCTCTGTCTAACTGGACTTATCATAAAACAGCTTATTGCGGTGGTCTTTGAAATGCTTGTCTTTACGCTAAGATTCGTTGCTATTACGGTCGAGGCTCTCTGAAGCACCTCGCCGTTGGGAACAGCTTTACCTTTAATCTTTACCTGTCAGAAGGTGGTTACGATCTTGTCAGACAAATCTATGTGGAAACACTCACAAGTTTTGGATCCATATCCCCGGTTGTTTTAGTCGGGTGCTCAGCTTATTCTTGAAAGCACACCAGCGCTGTACAGACACCAACACGAACCAACGGTTTTAGCGCCAACGTATTAGTTCTTTCTGTGAGATACCCTCTTTGAATGTTTTTCATCTCATACGTGTTTGATATAATTCTACGTGACGACACACCGCATTGTTTTCATCCTGTTCACGAAATGAATCTGTAGAGTTTCAGCGATTCTCTTAATATTTACATGATATTTTGTTTTGCTCTCTGCAGCAACCTTTTCATTTTTATTAAGTCACTGAATTGTACAAACATCTTGCCACAGGAAATAAAATTCAGTACGTTCACACTGGGGACGACGAGGTGAAAATGGACAGTTTTGAATTTGAAGTCACTGACGGTTTCAATCCTGTCTACCGGACTTTCCGCATTTCTATCTCTGACGTAGACAACAAAAAACCGATTGTTACAATCAATACTCTCAGAATAAAGGAGGGATCAACGAAACTTATTTCACCATTTGAATTAAAAGGTAAGTTGGTCATTGAGGTCACGGCGAGTCAACTCATTGAAACTTTCATTATTGAAAAAAATTGGTTTATCTGTAAGCAATTAAAGTTTTTGGGTATAGTTATTCAAGTTAATCTGTTTTAAATTTCTACAGTTGAGGACCGAGACACGAACGACGCCCTGCTGAGCGTTCGTATCACACAAGTTCCTGTGCACGGCAACATTTTGCTAGATGGTGTCAAGGCACGCGAGTTCACCATGGACGACTTGAACGAAAACCGGGTCACCTACGCGCACGACGGCTCGGAAACTACGGCTGACTCTTTTTCATTTACTGTAACCGACGGCACACATCAAGATTTTTACGTTTTCCCCAACACTATTTTCACCACCGAGCTGCCGCAGCGCATGGACATCGAGGTGGTTCCAGTAGACAACGGCTTGCCGCAAATGTTGGTCAACCGCGGTGCGCCTTCTCTGTCCGAACTTCCCAACGGTCAGCGTGGTTTCCGTCTTACCAAAAAGATACTTCGCGCGGATGATCGCGATTCTGACGTGAGCTCTCTTCGGTACATAATCACATCGCCAGCGGAGCATGGAAACATGGTCAACACCGCAAATGACAGCCGTCCAGTGAAAACCTTCACTCAAGGTGGGTCTCACTCCTGCGTGTTTTCCAGTTGTTTTTCGTGGACAGGTTTCCACTAATGCAGAAAGCTTCAGGTCTTGCTTTTTTCCTATCTGTACTTGCCGCATGTGTATTAGAGCGTATTCATCCATGTTTTTTTTCTAAACAATGCCGTTGGCACGGTGATAAACAGCATTGAACTTTCAGTTTTTTCAATGTACAAGAGAACTGTTTGTGGTGCCATGACAATGCGACTGCAGCTGCGAAACATTTTGCGATGATGTTGCTACAGCTCGTATAACAAGGGGCAGATCAGATAAGAGTATCCAGCAATAGCTGTCTGCCTACCAGGTTAGCACGGTTGGCTTACGTGGCTTCTTGATGTGGCGTGGACTTAATTTTCCGACATGTTGGTTTCAAGGGCGGCAACCCGGTCGAGCTGCATCCATTACCGGCGTGTTTGCGGCCTAATCTAGGTATCCTTCTCACCAGAAAGGTCAACGCCGTGTAGCACGGAACCCGATCCATAAAAATAGCTCGCGTGATGTTTGCTTTGACGATCCCAGTGAGTGGTGACGTTCGGTAAGCTTTCAGCTCGCCTTGATTTGATTTGTTTCTAACTCCGTGGAAACGCTAAACAGCCTCACAGCAAATCAGTTTATGCCGTCCTTCGCATATTTTTCTAACTGCAGTTATTGACACATTTTTCTTGCTGACAAGCCGGATTTAAATGACAATTTTGAAAATCTTGAACCGCCCGTGGTAGTTCATCACATAAGGTGTAGGGCTAGGCACTTCGCGAAGACCGTGATACATCACTTAACATCCCTTGAGGTTGGGCTCCGGATCCAGCTTTTATCTTTTTTTAAACCTGTTAGTACGTTCGCGTGAGGAAATAATATAATTAGGCGTCGCGTCGCATTGTGATACGGATTTGGCGAGTCTCAAAGTTGTCATGTAGTCTGCGTTCCAAAGACTCATCTTGGCGTAACTGCGTATATCCTTTTCATCGTGACGTTCCTTCACAGCACACGTCCTCACAGCGTATTATCACTAGTTTCACAAATTGTTTTCAGCACACACCTCTCAGAATTTCGCTTGATGCTGCCGGTGCCGATCATCAATCAACATGTTGTTTTTATCTAACTGCTGCAAGAATTTGGTTTTTACACATATGTAACGCAACCTCTTCTGCAAAATCTTTCAAGTCTGCCTGTAACGAGCCACAAGACTGTGCTTCATTTTCACAGATGATAGATAAAAACAATCGATAACAGAGAAGCAAGAATAGTTTCATTTCTCAGTTACTTAGCAGCATTGTCCTAGCCCTTACTCCATAAGGTTGAAATCAAGACATTTGTAACTTTAGCTGTAAACGGTCACTCTACTTAAATCTGTGGCTTTTGTGTTTCTTACATCCATGTTTAGCCTTAACCTTCTTTCAAAGCATTGCGAACTGGGTTAAAAGGTTACTCATTCAACGACTAGCACTTCTGTTCTCGACTTCAGTTACTCGCGTTTTCATGGCAGTTTAAAGCTCGAGGCAAGTGTCTTTGACTAGTGTTAAAAGTGGTCAATTCTTGAAATATTAGCCAAACGCATAGGATAGATTTTTCCTATCTCTTGCTGTTACTGAGGTAAGAAATTATTCAAATTACTATTTGTTTTCGTTGGATTCTTGTGTGTTTCACACCTCTTCACTGGTGAAGGCTTGAATAAAGTCGTGCGTGCTGGCGTCTTGCTGATATAAAGTCGTGCGTGCTGGCGTCTTGCCATATTATTAAAAACAGTAAGCGGTGGCACATTTTGTCCAACAAGGTACAAATCTCGATGAAGTATTACCAGAAAACATCTACCTCGTCAAGGACCTTTTGAATAAAATATCATCTGCTTGTCAAATATGGCCAGACCCTCATGCAAAAGTTGTGCGTCGCATAGAAATTAATCTATTTTGACCAACTTGTACTCGAGAAATCCTATAATTGAATTAGCAACACGAGTTTAAAGGAAGTTATTACATCTTAATTTCATAAATATTCTATCAGTGCACATACTTTCTTTGTATGCCTGAAAGGAAACCACGCAGATATTTTGCTATTTTGTTACGGAAACTTTTCCTATTGACCAACAGAAATTAATAGATATCATTTCAAACTTTTTGCTGGTTTAGAAAAACTAAATTAACTACTCATACCATCAGGTTTATTAGTGTGGGAGGAAAGATGTCATATCTCAGCTTGCTGTTGCTTCTCGAAGAGTGGAAGAGCACGCCTATGTCTCGCGAGATACACATAATATCTCGAGAAAATGAAAGCTAAAATAAAACCTAATATTTGCTCTACCAGCCGAGAATGTTGACCTTGAGTGCCGTTTAAATATATGTAGCGTGCAACTGCCATCACGTGAGTGCGACTAGGCGTTATGATGTTGATGCACGGCCGGTCGACCAAAGTACTAAGGTCGCGGGTGTGCCTATCCATTGGTTGTAATATCACGTCTGTGTGGAGGCAACGACCTTCACCTTCCGCACCAACTTTTTAATGAATCAATGGTTTATTTCTTTAACAAATGTGTACATGACCGAAATGTCTCAGCGAAAAAAAAACAGGATGTAGCCAAGGACGACCAACTCTCGTTCCAAAGTTTGGCCTTACAGTTGCTTTCAATGCGTGAGCACTATGCGCACAGCATACAAGAATGCGGTTTACATTATGAATTGAAATCGTCCTGATAAATTTTGCCAGTCGTCACGTAGTAGTGCAAGAAGTATTTCGTGCTGCGCTGCACTGAACTGCTGATGCATTTTAGATAAATTTGAAGTTTTTTCGCTGGTTTCTATTTACTTTACTCCACAATGAAATGTATTTTCTTCCAGGTGACATCAACAACATGACAATTTTCTACATGTTGAATCCGAAGAGCAATGCAACTGGAGATACCATTACTTTTACGGTACAAGACGCCGGTAAGGGCACTGACTATCGCTGTTGTACAACTTGTCGCGCATTCTCTTGCATGAGCTGGGGCAAAGAACTTAAGCATTCTAATACTGACGCAAGGAGGTCTTGTGTTGCGGTGCGTTCGTCTGCGTTTTCGAGACGGAGTTGCATGACGTAGAGATAAGGTCACCGCTTCATTTCAACACCTTGCTTACTTCCCGATCAGACAGATAAGTGGCGTGTGATGTGTCGACTGGCAGAGCCACATTGCTTATCTCATGTAGGCGTCCAATGTCCACTCCCTCTATTTTATGATGCCGTAATGCTATATTGCCAAATGCTGGCTTTGATAGTGGCGTGTCTGTCCAGACTTTGCTCGCGATAAACCAGTCCTTCATGTTGACTGACGGCTCTTGTTTGCCTATCAAGAGGCAACCACGTTTTTTTCATCGAGTTGACGGCACAAAGCCGTTGATTTCTCGCATTTGTGCTCTTGATGAAAGACAATCGTGAGCTGGCAAATACATTTCGGGACATTGCACAGCCTTTGATCCTCGACGAAATTTTACATCATTTCACTGAAGTCACCGTAGTTCCTTCGGGTTTCTAAATTTTACTCAGGTCGCCCAAAGCTGCGACAACCTCATCTCTAAAGTTCTACATTGGGCTGTCATGCTGACTAATTATTACTGTCGTGAAAATTACTTGAAACGTCGTATTTCACTAAACGGTTTTGAATCAAAGATCATCTTTGTAGTCCCGCAAGCCAGGTTTTAAAATGTTTTTCGAAATAATAACAAAACAGCCGTGTAGTTTGGTTGTTGCTGAAATGAGGAATAATGTAGTAAAAAATCAATTAAGCATAACAATGATTAATAATTGCAGAACCAGCCAAGAGGGAACAGTAAAATACAAAAACTTTGGCTCCACTGTTGTTATTAAAAACCACGGATCAACTATTATAATTTAACAAGTAGCTTTCGAACAGGTCTAAAAAAAATAAGCCTTCATAGCAACAAAATTTAGTACTTTCCAGGGTTGTTCGCTGAACGGACTTGCTTTTAGCAACTCTGCGTGTCTTGTTTCCCTTTAACAGAGGTTGATCATCATTGCGCTTCTGGTGATTTGTGTGGATATGGGAGTGTTCCCATATTGCATTTATCTGGCCAGCACCCTTTCAAAACAATACCTGTTTCACAGATGGAGTGGAGATCTATTATAGGCGGTAGAAGTCACGAGCTAAATGCCGATGATATTGTTAGATATCGATTTTAAAAAGTACGATTTTATTAATGACATGGAAGGTGCTCAATTAAACTACTAAGTGCATAAAGGTTCCATACTGCTGCGTGCGTATTTGACATATGTTGCAACCGTTGCAAACTGGAAGAAAATGTATGTGAAATTTTTTGTTGTAAAAGCTTTGTTTCTTCGCAAAACGTTCAACTGATTTTCTTGTGAATCCGATTAAACGATTTGAAAACAATTAAGACAAATGATCTCATCAAGTTCGAGCACACTTTTGCTACAGTCTTACTAGTTTTCCATCAACGGTATTAATTTTGAAGTTCTCGTTCGTCAATGTCCGCTGCAAGGCTTATTGTCTTTTTGTTGTTGACGAAATGCCTGCAACTACGGCGCGCATTTGGGCTGAAACATCATGATACCCTGTTATTGACGATATATGGAAAACAGGTTTGTTGCAGAAACTCCATCGAATTCAGATGCATAGGGTTACCAGTACACTGTCAAAGTGAAATGTGGCAAGTTGTTTGAAAGTTGAAAAACTGCTTTTCCCGTAACTTTTCGATGAATCTCAATTGTTGTTGCTCGTCCATAAAACAGCACAACGGCTAATCACTACGAAGATGGCAAACGATTTGAGGAAAGCGCAATCGACCGAACAGTCCAGGAGACGCATGGCTGCGATGCTGTCGTAGGCCGGTAGTGTCCTTCTACTAATCAAAAACGCAAACACCGTCTAGGTGTCTCCTCTCACATTCATTTCCCTTCATCGTGGTTGGCGATTGCGCACCCCGCTCAGTGGGAAGCGTCAAAACGGATGAAAGTGCTCAGGCGCATTTCGAGCACCTGAAGCTCCGCTTTGATCTAATATTCGTGTTTGTTTGCTGACTGGCATTTGGCTTGTTCTACAAATTTTCGCTTTCGTTGCAATGTTCTCACGTTAGTAGAGCATATTTACATTTCGCTTTCGTGAAAAACACTTCGGCGATTTTTCCGTCTGAGCAATCGACGGAGACACTTGGTTTGATGGCACAGTCGGTACACGTTGGAGCGATAAGCTTGTCGTGATGCACCTCGCCATAACAGAGGTACCTAAACAGGCAGAAGCTGTGCGTGCTTCTAACACAGGAAGATGGCATTTTCTTCTCTTGTGCTGTAAATAACTGGGGGAGTGTTTTTGACAGAGCATCGCTGGGGGGAGGGCTTAGTCCTTATTACCAGGCATTGGAATTACGATACGATTCATCAACACAACCTAATGATAATATATTTTTTCCGGTGCTTTTCTTTATGCAGCACAGAATCGCAAAACGAAAATTTACCCTTTGTTCACTGTCTCCTCTACGAAAGGTAACAAAAAAATCAAAAATTATACTTGCCCTGTTCGGTCTAGTTCATATCTCAGACAATGTAGGAAGTCATAATATAATCAGATTTAAGTTCTACATCAACTGAACCACGACAGTTTGTAACAGAGAAAAATTTGCAATTCGACAAGGAAAATATTGTGTGGTGTCCAGTTAAGCAATCGACGACAAGACGTAAGATTCCAATTTACAATCCAGTCATTTGTGTGAGGCAAAACTTGCAATGTGACCAAGCAAGGAATTTGCGCTTTCCATACTATCATACACGAACCGGAACTGCAGGATCGAACATTATCTGCAACATTGGTTGCTAAGATTGTTTTCACACAAAAGTTAGTAGCTCGTTCATCACCGCTGTCTACATTCAATTTCCATGACTGAAAATTAGTCATTGATAGTCACACTTGCAGTGTATACTGCATTAGTTTCTGTTTTTTTGCAGTTGGTGAGGGAGGCTTTAAACCATTGCTCGTTTTGTTTGTTATAAGATGCAAAGATAAGTAAATCTGTTTTTTTTCCGGTCATCTGTACTCACTTGTTCGCAATCGAATACAGATCTCTGTTGGTTGTTCATCCACTTCGTCTCATGTCACTCGCAACTAATGTCGTTTCATATATCGATGTAAGCATGCGATTTATATCCGGAACATTGGTTGAAAACTTGGATCTGCCATGTTCAATATCGCGAACATTGAAACATGAGGGTTTAGTTTGTGTTTGATGCCTCTGAACAACAGAATTCTAGCAAGTTTTGAAAAAGCTAAATGTTCAAAACATTCGTGTTAATGGAAATGGGTGGGTCTAAGTCGCGAAATGACTGCGATAATTATTTGGTCAATGATTTGGTTAGCTGTTAAACTGTATTGCCATATAACTTAGGTTTTGTTTCGATGGCATTTCCGTTTTCGTGCTTCAATTTTCAAACGCTTCGCAAGAATATTTTTTAGGGTATAAGACGGCTTCAAACAATACTGAGCGCTGCAACTGACTAAAAATGAAAACATTGCTGCCCAAGAAAAAGGAGATAAACTGAAGACAGGTTTCAAGCGACACAATTAGCAGCAGTTTGAGATTGAAGTTCCAGATTTGGAGCTGAGAAGATTTTCCCATGGCGCAGTAATGCGGCGCGTCAGTAACGGCAAACGCAAACACGCTCAACCGTACTACAACAGTCTAATTACGTTGATCGTAACGCGGAGCCTGGCGTACACCCTGTCGAGAAATTTTAATGGATATTCGCGTTGTGTTGGCCACCGCCACTCAGCATACGGTCTCCACCAGAAACAATCAACGTGTGACGCTCCGCTCACCTTCAACAAATAATATTTTAACTATTTCCACAGGTTGCGTACAACTTGACGCAGCACTATTGTGTGCACCGTGACTGATTACCCAATTCAACTGCTAACCGTAATGTTTACCTTTTATAGAAGTAATGGATTGCTGTCGCGTGGTTGTTGAACAGGTTACATTGTTTCCTATCATGTGTATGGAGCAATTCTTCGATTCTTACAGAACTACCGGTGTAGTCTTAAAATCGAATCACATTTTAATTTGATTAACGTGATTTTTGCAAGTCAGATTTAGAAATTGAGATATCGGTCTTATGTTAAACGTGGTCATACCAGCTCTTTTTCACATTTCTCACTTACGATCTTGGTTCATGTGAGCTACCAACGAATGAACTACGCATTTTCCTGAAATGATCAGAGTGACTAAGATTAAGTCAAGCGGGAAAGTCGTGTCGTTAGCTTGTCTTCCTGTCTGGAGAAACTTGTTAGTTTTTTCTTATTCTAAAGAGAACGCAGACAGTTCGCATTCGGTCTGCTGCATCGCTTGTTGTTCTGTCTCACAAAGACTTGCTGAAAACTTCCCACCTACTTGTGGTTACCTGGATGAATCATTTCAATAGTGATAATGTCACTCAAGCAGTGAGAAGACAGCTTACAAGTTGGATAAAGGTTGGGACTGCTGCTATGCATTTGATTACAGTATTTGGCCAGAATTTCATTAAATTTAAAATTCATAACTTGGGTAGCCGTGTTTTCTACAATAGTGGGACCAATTTAACTCTAGCCCTTTGTTTGTATTGAATAACGTTGCAGGCTCAATGTGTTATAAGTTGAGCGAACCAGGCCTAGCTGTTGCTTTCTGTCTTAGACCTCGTTCTGATGTCATGAACATGTATTTCAGTGCCCTGATAATGAAACTTGGTTTGCCACCTTTCCAACACTCTACCATCCACATTTTGCTAACTATTTACTTTTCATTGTTTCTTTTCAATAACAGAAGTTGAAGCAGTTGCGTTTCCATAGCATGAGTAGCGCGTAACCAGGATATAACGGATGAAATAATTCTGCAAGAAGTTGGTCTTTGAACACATTTGAATTGTTGTTTATTCCGATATCAACAAAAAAGTGTGGTTGACATTTTTATATTTACTTTTTGTTGTTACATAGCGTAGCAAGTGTTACCGTGGCTTCAGCTCACATTGGTCTGTAAGAGTTCATTTGAAAAAATCTTTGTGGTGTTTGAGTGTTCTTTCATGACGACTTGGTAAGCAAAATGGTTTGTGAGACTCCTTTAAAAACATAATTTTTCGTCTATTCTTAAACATTTTGCGTTGAATCTGTTGTCCTTTAACAAGTTTTTTTTAAGGAAAATGTTAGGTACTCGGTATGGATCTGTAGGGACCCGATTTCTCTGACACTAGGGATCCGATTTTCTCTGATTTTAGGGACCCGATGATAATTTTCTTTGATTCTAGGGACCCGATTTGAAATTCTAGGGACCCGAATCGGGTCCCTAAAAAGCTTTAAAAAAAGCCTCCCTTTAGCATTAACCTCGCTGCCCTGTGACTAAATTTTCTTTCTGAAGATATTTGGAAAATGTTACAGTTGTACATTACTTTTTCAAGATCAAATCGCACTTTTTGTAATTGAGTTTGTCGTTTCAACGTTTGTTATAAGAAGTACAAGCCTCTTGTTAATGGGATAAGTTTGTAAACATTTCGAAGTGTAAAATAGTAGTATAGTAAATGACGTGTATTTAACGGTGCTCTGAAAAGCGGACGTTTTACAGCAACAAGCTAAAATTGAATTTTGAAATGGCCATTTTTAGACTAATTTCGTGAAAAAGCTTTTGCTCACAAACATTTTTTCCATCTTCAGATTCTTAACTACAGCCCTTACAAATGTTTTCAGACCGTCCTTTTTCTAAAACTTTTATGGCAACCCATATTGTGGGTAAAACAACAAGCAGACTTGTGAGATTGCGCTGTAACGCCATCTTGTGATAAGTCTTTGCTCGTCACTAAAGTATGTATCCAGTGCGAATTTGCGTGAAGTTCTCGTCTCGAGCAAATGAGTTTGCATAAAACAGGAATTGGCCGCATTACACACGTGTTTGCGGTTAACCGCTATTGGGCATGTCCAACAGATTGGCTGTGGAGTGCGGTTATTTGTTTGTGGGTGTCTGTTACGGTCCAATGCGCAAACTCTCCTCTGCAAATGAGCGGCGCGCCAAAGACGGCGACGATTTACTGCGACGATGTTTGTTGCAGATACGTCAAAAACGTGTCAGTCAGCAGATGTTTATTCCGGTTGAGTCTTTATGATTATCGTAGTGGTTAACTGTTGGTCATTTTTTGTAGTCTCGCCAGTTCTTATATTATTAACAAAAATAACTGAGCTGGCGAGTTTACTTGTAAACAAGAGGTTCAGTTCCTAGCAAGAAAGAGATAAATTAATTCCTCCTTTTCTTGTTAATAATTGAGCTTGAGATGTGAGCACATGGCGATTGCTGCCCACCAATTCCTGAACTGTATATTCTCAATTTGCTTCACGCTTCTTGACTCAGCAAATCAAAAGTGTTAAATGTCATAGAATAGAGCTTGACGCAGCAAACACGAAAATGCAGCTTGTGTGCAAATAGAGTAATCACTAACAACATTCCCCCCGCCAATATCTAAACAACTTACACCCAAAATAGTGGCGTTTTGATTTTAGGTGTGGGTGGCAAGCCCTACAAGTGCACAGATTTGTCTCTCAATCACAAGCTGACTATAGGGGCAAGGCAACTTTTTCTCACAAGATGTAGATCTGGTGTCAGTCAGCTTGAAGTGAACCGTAACTCGGTGTTGCAATCACATTCTTGGTGAATGCCGTCTGTATGGTGTGCCATGAACGCGATTCGAATTCTCAAGTATCGAGTGCATTTCACTTTTGATGAGAAGCCAGTGACCCCCTTTACCACACAAAAAAGCATTTTGTTTTTCCACGAGTACGTGGCGACACACTTCTCAAAGATTTGCAGACAGATACGGATTTCGAAAATCAACTAAAACCCGATCGGTGGAACGCACTGCATGTTGAAACGAGCGTCTTGAGCTGTCCAATTTTCTGCACCGCTTGCATCATAGTTGCAATTTTATCCGCAACAGTGATCCCAGACACTCTGGTAGATTTCACCCCAAGCCTTGTCGCGCAAAAGTTTATTTGCTAAAACTAAAGTCTCTCAAGCTCTCGCACAACCTATAGTCACGTTACTTGCTACTTTACAAAGCGGCTCGATGCTGATGCTGCAATTCAATGGAATGTTTGCTTCTAAATTAGGTAAGGAACCTGTATTTCCTTGTGATCACATCTCTTGATGATTCCTCGCAAACAGGTGTTAATAACCGTGCTTGCCAAAGTTATTTGGCTTTGCCACAAAAAAGGACAGCAGTTGTACCAAAAACAAAGTAATTGTTTGATTGCAGCAAGGGAGCAGGAGCAGCTGTACGTCGCTTCCAGCTGCAATAAAATTACACGTCCTCCCTTGCCGGAAGATGTGGTATTTTGTCAGGCAAGATTTCCGGATTATAAACAAAAAACTCATCCAATTCACGAAAAAAGATTTGAATGCATTAATCGCCCTTTCTTTTACTTGTCTGGATGGGAATATGAAAAACAGTACAAAATTTATTTAATAATGAGTTTGAAAGACAATCAATAGGTATGACTGTTCGTGACAAGACAAGAAGCAAAAGTGGAATTTGTGAACGAACCTGTGAATTTTCTCGGAAAAACGCACAGGTTATTCGCAGGACTGCAACTGTTCTCTGAAGTAGAAAATGAAACAACAAAAACAGGTTGAACGATAACGATGCCTCGCTCGAACCAACGCGGCGTTGCTGCGCTTTCCACGCCGCTACAGCTCGTTGGCTGTCCCAACGTCAACGGAAACCGCTCTCGCCGCGAAGGCATAAAGATGACATAAACAACGAAAACCCCTGTTTTTTTCAGTGCAAAAGATCAGTCAGTGGTGAAACGAGTTCTCTAGCCCAATAAATCAATTGTTCAAAAAGTTTCGTCAGGGGCAGTCAAAATATTGCGATGCACACAATGGTGCAGTTAGACCAGGCGATCGCAAGATCTTTCGCTGTGCCATTGCTAAGAAAATTGCCATTTGTCAACTGTTCTACATGTTTTGAATGTTTTTGTTTGGCCGTGAAATCGTCGTGTAGTTACGAAACAATACACAAGCAAATTCGCAAGACGTTGCTGGCATCAACAAAACATGTGCAGTTTAAGTTTCCCTGGGGCGTAAACGCATGAAGTACGAAGCACAGTTTACAATTAAAGGGGTCTGTTCGTACTGCTTTGTAACGTATTCACCTTCCGTTTTCTAAAGACGTTTACAGTGATCTGCCACGGCCCAGAAACCTGCATTAAATCTTCCGTTTTTACTCGTCGAATGAAATGATTTGCTTACGTTCTCATTTGCGTAGATTTTTCAAGACTTAACGCGCTGAATTTTTCTGTTGTCTCAGCTCAACACCACGAAAAATTGTTTCTTAATTTTAGGTTATGAGTTGGCTGCTTAAAGGAGAAATCATTTAACTAAGGCGGGCAAGTTGACGACCGGAACCCGAGTCCCATTTCTCGCTATAGCGCTTTTGCTGCCTTAAACGCTCCTAATCTTTGATGTTCAGCGCCAAGATATTAAGAACACTATTTCGATAACCACTTTTGTTACGTATCGGCCCCACGTTGCTCGCGTTCGTTTAGGTAGCTCTATCCCGTCAGACGATACTTCTCAGTATCAAGAGGATACCGGTGGAACTTTGATAGTTCGACGGGAACGGGACGTGCCAAGCGAGCTTCAGATCAAATTCCTGTTGAAAGTTTAGAAACACGTCCTCCCGCAGTGTTCTTGAGTCACAAAGTATTGAAAAATGTTGCTGGTAAAAAACTGTTGATGTTTCATTGGTAGTTACTGTATATAATGGTGTAAAGAACTCGCTAAACATATCAATAACGTCATTCAAGTTGCTTTGCATTCCTCACTGGGTGCAGCCAGTGAAAGATGCCTCAGTACGCTGCTTTTAACGCAGATTTCTGGTAACGTACTTGGCCACTTGCAAAAACGCAAACAAAAAATTTATCTGCGAGAATTTCTCTCCAAGAAAAAAGTTTTGAACTGTTGTTCAAATCATACTCTGTCGCTAATCCCAAGCAATGGTGGACAAAATAGAAGTGAATGCAGTCACGTATAATAAATGCGTTTTTATGGCGTGCCTCAAATGAATCATGCGAAAAAAGAAAGTAGAGCCATGGCAACCAAATTTTAGCCGTTCAGCGGACATATNAAAGTATGAGCAAACTCTATACACATGTAGTTTCGTTTTCATCGTGGTGGATTTAGAATGTGACGAACGTTGCACTAAATCAAACGCGCTTTTGTCGCAGTTAAGTCTGCGGGGCTTTGGTCTGTCCATAGCATCCCTGCCACACGAGAACTGCGAGACGAAACTTTGCGGTCACGCAACTTTCGCACTTCGGGCGTCTGAGAGGCACTACGTGCTGTTCCATTTTCTGATCTAGTTACCATCCACCCAGACCGTCAAGGTTCGTGTCATGCGTAAATTGCTCTGAGCAAACGCGACCTAGCGCCGATGTTACTGCGAAATCTCCATAAATTTTGCTTTGCGCTCGGATTACTTTGCTCGCGGCCCGCACCGAATCGCGTCGACCAGCGACGGCGCCGACCTACTGGCCTCCTCTTTTTCGCACGTCATGTTAACAGTAATTCTCTACAGATCTGGGATAGCCTTGCTTAGCTTTGTGGTTTGTTTGTAAACGTCGTTCAAAACGATGTCAAGCGTTGCTTGCGAAATGCGAGTTGAACGAGGCAGTATCATTTAATCAGGTTTTTGTTTGCGTTTTGTGGCTCACTTACGCCACACCGTGGTGGAAATTGATAAATTTAATAGTGTGCCTAGCAGATAAAAACTCATCCTGAGAGTATATCCTATATGTGTCGAGCAAGCGTGCATGTTAATACAAAAAAGATCGTTAAATATAAGCTACGCGCCAAAGTTACGTTAGAACAGCCTCGTTCAGTACAAAAATTCCAAATCAAATTTTAAAGTTAGGTTGAAAATCATCCCGGTAGCACGCAGAGCTGAAGACTTAATGGTAACTGGGTATTGTAATGTTCCTTATTTTGCACAACTGTCTTTAGAATTTAGGGTATAATACATTTTATAACAAAATAAAGCGACGAGGAGCAGGTCAGTTACGTAATTCGAAATTATCTTCAACGGTCATACACAAAGAAACCACCGACATACCGGGAGTTAGATTTATATTTGATAAGCTCTTTTTTCAAATTTGCAATCTGCCAGGTGGCCATGCTTTTCGTAACACTTCGTTATCTCACATTCTTCCAAGCTTTATTGAATGATTTCTATCAGCAGCCGATGCGCTCTTGTCAACGATTTTGGTGCGTTTTTACAAATGTTCCCGTGTATAAATGACAGTACAGGTTATTTAATGCTATTTCCGTCCACCTCACAAAAATCATAAAATTTTATAAGATGTGGTTTTTGTAGCAAACTGGACATTGCGACTTGACGTTAATCATAGAGTAAAAAGCCATTAATTTTTTGTAGTACACATCAGTTTTTTAGACAATTTGTGGAACAGCTGCACAGGAGCTGCAAAAGCCAAGAAATTCACTTCTTCATCCGCTGCAAAAGGTGCAGTTGTTGATAGAAGTCTACGGGAAGGAGGTCTTTGGGCCACAGTTAGTGATCAGCCACCCCCACCGTTCTGTGGAAATTTCAAATGTAAAACAGATTATGGCGCACTGGTCAAAGCATTTGCTCTTCGCTGCAAAGTCTCATGGCATTTTAGAAGTGTTGTTTTTGTCATTAGAAAGATAGAACTTGATGTACTGTGAGCACCGAAGTAGTTAGATTGTATCGAAATGCGTTCTTCATGTAAAAGACAGCATCATCTCCGTCTGACCATGCTTTTCATAAACCCAATCTCCGTAGCTGGATTATTTATTTTTCGCTGAAAAGGTTACTGCAGGCCGGTAGCTGACGAAAACTTTATCACACTGAAGCATCTTTGTCTAGATTACAATTTGCGGAGCATTTACGGTATAATGGCGTGTTGGTCCAACAGCAATTTGCTCCAGTAGTTCACACCGCCCGCTAAAGCAACGCGACGCGTTCAGTAATTGTCCTCAAAAATTATTTCGTTAGTCTATCAGAACCGAAAAAAGTGTCTTTTCTCTGAGAAAACAAACATGAACAAATCGTTATTGAGCCATTAATAAAAAGTTATCTTGCCTGTTTCAAAACAATCTTAGATTATTAAATTCATGTCTCAACCGAGCCAAATGGCATTTTGATTGGACTATCGTGGGGTAAACAAAACTTAACCGCGGTATGTACAAACTACATTTCTCTTGTTTTTGACTTCTTGACATGCACCGTAAATTTTGGTCCGACGTGCGAAGTCTCACAAGTTTCGAGAACTCGTCTGAATGGTACAGTTAAGACAAACGAGTGGAAGCTCACAGCAAATCCAAGGAACGGCAAACATGGTATACATTTCAAAACTTGCGAATTAATCAAAAACAAATTAAATCATTACATTTTACTTAAAGCTCTCAAAACCAAGCCAGGAAACGTCTTCATAGATATTGCGCAATGCAATTCGAAACTCACATCTACTTGGAAAATCTCCAGTGGGTCGAATAAATCAAACTTGGTAAGCAAAATATTATATTTGAACTTCACCATCTATTTACCCTAATCATGTACAATGTACAGGCGAATGAAATGGAAAAAGTCCATGTATTCTTACTCTCTTGACTCGAAATAACGTTATTCTGAAACTGGTTGGTGCTTCTAAAGCCACTTAGCCTGGAAACATTGCTAATCAGTTTCATTTCTGAGTAAGATTGACGCTTCACTGAACAACTTGGTTTCCACGGTGCCCACATACGATCCTAGACATTATTTATTCTGTTTATGTCCAAATACTTTCCAAATACATCGCCAGATAACCTGTTCGACGTTTCACTCCACTGCCCCGTCCCATGAAACCCTAGTTATGTGACTAATTGTTAACGGTGGATTGAGGCTTGACCATATCGCTGGAGTGAGAATTGTGTTTGCTTATGATTTGACCCGCAACAGGTATGCCGGATTCTGTCTATTATGGTGATGTTTCAGTTCAATCACCGTCTTAGCCCACTGGGCAGTACTTTCTTGTCTAAGTGGGGATACGTTTGTCTTGGAAGAGCTGCAACTTGCTCAGCTTTATAAACAACCGTAATTTGGTCCAAGGCGGTAGCTGCCAAAGGGCTGGCCTTGAAACGTCCAACGTTACCATTAGTTTGCTTTACAAATCTGAATAATCCGATTAAAGACAGTCTAGTCTCACAGCATGCATTTTGACTTGCGCGTGCTCACAGATTGATGAATCTTATCGAGCAGCTTGTGTTTTTCAGAACCAGTATTTAACGATCCGCTTTCACCCATGGATAAACAGTAATTGACATGCAAAGTATGCCATAGTAGGATCCTTATACAGTAAAACCGCTTGTAATCACTAAGCAAAAATGTTAAAAAAGGAGGATAGGCCTAATGCTTTTCGCAGCTGTTTCTTGCGCACCAGCTTGTTATATCCCACCTAATGGTGATGTGAGCTTCATTTCAGACCATCGCAAAAATTCCTCTGATAACTCCGGCGTGCTACAAATATAACCTATCCTTATTTGCAATGTCAGCCGTAGCCTTAAATTAACATCGTAGAATGTTGTTTTTGTACAGTTTTAAAACTAAATGCGTGAATATGGCGGCGACACATTTTTTTGCCTTAAAGTTCAAACTTCACTAGAAGTAATCCAGTTTCAAAGTCTTCTTTATTACGCCGTGGTCAGTGTGTAGCAACAATAGCATTCATTCTAGATATTTGCTCGTGTTGATTAAACAGGTAATGTGACGGTTCAATCACAATTGCACGGAGCCATAACTTTTTCATCAATGGTTCCTTTTACCTTGCCGGCGAGTATAAAAGCGGTCTTGTGAAGTAACCAGGGTCCTACCGATGCAGTCTCAAAGTCTTTTAACTTAAATATGATGTTAATTGCCAATGCCACCTATCCTACAGCAAATAATTTGAAATCATTCAGCTGCAACGGGAAGAGTCAGCAGAAAAATCTAACGTAAGCAGCAAGATGCTTTTTGTTTTGCGAGTGCTGAGGGCATTGATACTGCCATTACTTATACAGATAGCTTGCGGTCTGTCTTCTCGCTAAAGCACATGTGACTAAAATGAAACCAAATTGAATTTTTCCCATTTTCAGATCCAGCTCAAAAAATTTTTTTCAACAAAAAAATTGCGCAGAAAATCTGAAAAAGGCTGGCATTCAACGCAAAAGAGCAAAATAAAAAAAATAATTTCTATGCTTTAAACAAGCAAATTACTGTTGAGGTTTGCGATTAAACTGTTCTGCTAACGTTGACTGTGCGGTGATATCTGGATTGTTCGTTGATGAACAGATTGATGAATCGACAAAGCATTGAATAGGTTTGACTGGAGTAAATACAGTGCGCGGCACAAAGTTATCAGGCTTTTCAAGTTAATTTTCATTGCTCACCCACTTGCAGCTGGTCAGGTTGTTTATTCAAAGCGGTGTGTGTCATGAAAGTCCAGAGTGATAATATCTCCAAAGTTAGGTTTTTATCAAGAACTATACTTTGCTAGGATTAACGCTTGTCAGCCTCTGATCTTTTAATGCATGGATATTTTGAGACTGCGTTACTCACCACTTGCATCGTCAATAGCGCCGTTACAAACCATGGCCACAAAGCCAGGATAATGTGTGCACGTAAAAATTTCTTTCCTGAATCCAGGTCCTTGTAATTATCTATGGCAGTTGGTAACAACTGTGCTACACAGACTGTGGGCTGAGCTTCTCATCTTGATCTCAGATTTGGAGAAACGATAAGGCAGACTTCCGTGTAATCCGCCGGGCGACGCCATGCTTAAGTTCGTAGGGTGCTCTGTCATAGCAAGTGAAAACACCGACATTGGCCAGCGACAAAACTTCCAAAGCTGTGGTGATTACGCAAGGGTTGGCCATCAAGGTTTTTGACACGTTGGGAGTTCTTCCTACGTCACTTGGATATGCGATTCTGGCGAAGGATAAGTGGGACCTGGTACATAAGCATTTCATAAAATTATTTTACTTGCTTTGTATTCAAAACCATGGCGTGGCCACATTCCGAAGATTAAGATTTTCTCTCGAACAAATAACACTGCGTAATCATAGCATTGTGGAATTTGGTATTTCTTGTTACTTTTGCGTGAACAACGCTTGACCCGAAAGCGAGGAAAGCATATGCTTTTTTAGTAAGTATTTTCCTCGGAAAAGTGTGGTCGATCTTGTTTGTAATGCGAAACAAACTCATTGATTTTACCCTATTTATGTTGCATTAGTTGTCATGAAGCTCGAATGCTGCTTCAATACAATTTAAGAAGCTTCGAATTGAAGCGATACGCGCTGAATAAGAAAAAAGGAATCTAGTCTCTAGGGCAGTGCGGTTTTCAATCTTTTTTGTACTTCGATTCTATTATAGCAACCCAGTATAACCTAAACACCCCTGTCCATGACGTTCGTCGTCCAGTCGCAAGGAAAGTGTTAGGACTGGTTTCTGGTAGGCATAACTCAAGAGCTTGCCCATGCCTATTTGTGGCCCCTCCTAAAAGGCTAGCTACCCCACAAGGGTCGCGACCCCAGGTTGAAAACCACTGCTCTAGGGTCTAGGGGCATGTCTGCTTTTGTTGACGGGTGGAGCAGCGACTTCCAATCTTATTGACGAACATAGACGTGCGAGGTGGGGTTTGCGTGGGCGACCGACACCCCTAGAGCTGCAAAATGTGTCAATATCAGACAAATACGGGCAAAGTTCGTGAACGTTTGGAGCAAAGAAACGTTTTTTCATGGCAAAAAACAAATTAAGGCAGATGGGATGACTATACGTCCGAGATTAAGCATGGAATTGTGGACATCAATTTTGGGTGGTGACCCTCTCGCATGCTTCAAATGTTTTCTCCGCTGATGGTATCGCAAGAGTCTGGATATGAAATGTAATGGAATTGAAACTTTGAAAAAGGCGAGGCGCTGACCTTCTTTGTAACATGAAATTAATAGTATTTCTTGTTCCAAAAATTTTAAGGAAAACATCCGACGTTTTTGTCAAATTTGTTCAGACGGTACAAATCTACTTCGCGCGAAAAACTTCCAGGATCGTAAATTGGAGAAACAACGAATTTTCAGGGCAAGCTGGTTCCGATCCTGACCTGTTGGTGAAGAGTGATTTTGTCAAAAGATTTCCAAACGTTTAATCAAACGAAGCTTATATTTTCAAAGAACACAATTTTTCTATCAATGGATATGTTTTTCCTTCAACATCAGACGTTACAGCTATTTAGAATTGTTTAACCCGGCACTGACAGTTATATCTTTATCTTTTCTGCTTTACGGAAAAACTGCGATTGCACCAACAGCATCATCACAGTTGCTAAAGAAATCACAAGCTAAATGAGCATGGTTAACGTCGATTTCACGAAATTGCAACGAGTGAAAAATTCGCTTAGTTCGTTTTTTGCTGCAACATCCATCGGGACGGAAATATTCATGGATTTCACATTTCCATTTTCCACCGGTGACACTCAGATTGTTTTCCTAGACGCTGTGAAAAGTGTTTGAATGGTTGTCGTATACAGCTGTGACTGTGACGATGTTTGGTATTTGCTGCTTGCAAACACAGGTTCAGCCCATGATGCGAGTGACTGCCAGCGGAACGGGCAAATCATGGAACCGGTCGAAAGTCAACTTATAGCATAGAATATGCTACAATCTGCCAATTCCACATCTGAAACACTTGTTGGCAAGGACCAAGCGCGTTAGTGAAACTTTATCAAAGACTGGCGGCTGTCTACCACGAAAACTAAGCACGGGAAAAACCCTTCGGTTCTGCCACCTGTATCAGTTTTGTTTATCCCAGTTGACAAAGAAGTCCTTCCCATCTTGGCAGGGCACCAACCGGGCGCCGTTGAAAGTGCTTCTGCTCAAACAGCTGAAACCGCTCCAGTGTCGCCGTGTCGTGCGCTCCCCTTGTTCGGCAGCAGATGTATGACATGGATGTCGTTCTTGATCTGAATCAAGAGCTCTGAAGGCTGCAGAATTTCGCCAAGCATACTTAGCATTGTGACGGTGGTCTGACACAGCGCCGTTTAGATGCCCGGGCCAGCCCGTTGTTGCATCACTTAATACCTTGCATCGTCACGTCGTCGGCTCGTTATGGCAGTGATGCGTGCCTGCTCGACGAAACTTGGCCTAGTTGTGATAAATATGTTGCGATGGCACCGGCGTAGCTGAAGAAACGACTTGTTCCACGCTGGCCATGTGCTTTAGGAAGACTGGTGATGGACGAAATTCCGACGTATTTGCTGGACTCCCGCTTAGTGTTAAGCAGCTGTCTCTTGCTGAAGATGACTGAACGTTACCACGGTGTGCTTTCGCACGCACATCTTTGTTTCCGTCTGCCTTCAATTTTCGATGGCCCTGGTGCCGCGCTTTTCGTGTTTGCTGTTGCTCTGCTTCAACACTGGCGAGTCACCGGTAACACTTTTGATGGTCCATCGAAGATTTCATTCATGTGACTGAGGCACTGGGTAAACAACGTTTGCTGTCGCTGACAGACCGAATGGCGTTTGTCTCTCGGAAGCACCTCTCGCGTTTGGCCCCAAGCATCACTTAGCACAGTCGTTGTTGTCTTCCGCGCAGTCGGTATTTTTCTCGATACAAGCGTTAAGAGGCGCAGTTCGGTATCAAAGCTGAGAATCGCTTTTGCAAAATCAGGGTGGAAACGCCTTTCTCTGAACACTTTGCCCACTGTTTGTTTGCTATGGTCTACTTCAGTGCGTCTCAACCTTTTCAGCTTGCGACCCACTTTTACTGAAAAAATTTTGGTGGGGCCCACTGTCAGATATTGCGGTTTATTACGATAAAATTGAAATACGAAACAGAAGTAAAATAGCAACAACACAAGCAATTTACTGTTTATGGAAAACTTGAGCTCGCTCATTAGACATCATAAGATTTCCCGCTGTATTCAATAGAAAATCGGCAAATTTTCAAGAAATGTTTTAATTAAATCCCACAATATTTTAACATTTTGAAATATTTCACCATACTCCTGAGAGAACTTTGCGGACTTTGCACTGAGTACTGATCACTTTGAAAGAGCAAAGCTATAGAGCGATTATGTATTGATTCATAAATTTGAGCTAGCATCCTAACCGAACATTGCCGCGCGCGCTACCGGTGGGGCGTGGGCCCTGCGTCTATAGACGCCAGCTTACGCGGATGCTGCTGCAACAATTTGTAGTAGCGAGATTTCGTATGGGATGTGATTGTTTTTTCACCTTTTCCGGAAGACTTGTGCACCGTACTGCTGTTACTGCAAGACTTTATAGTGGGTACAAACATACAGTACCATACACCTTGTCATCGAGAACAACTTTAATCCACTGTTACTCCAAAAGTAGAACTCGTGAATGCGTTATACACCTGCCTTGATTCTGTCGCGTATTCATGCTTAATTGCTTGTTTGCAACATTCAACATGAAATTGATACAGTCAACAAAAATAGGAAGGCCACACAGGAAGATGAAGCAAGATATTTTTGAACTTTCATGGATATTCTTGGCTTGCGCTTATCTTGCAAACGAGCACGCGAGGTTTGCCATACACCGAATCAAAACGCAAACTGGCGCAAATTGGTAATACGATGTGTACACCAGAAAGCAGTTGGAACGCAGATCCCAGACGCTATGCGTGTGAGATTCTCACGCTTTTACGCAAATGTCTTTCATTCGTGACGGCTGATGAAGCCTAGTTTACCTTATCACTTGTCATCTGTAGGTTTGCACAGTGACGGAGTTGGCAGTGTCAATTTCAACATGGCAACATCGTCTTTCACGATGATAGATTGCTGGCTCTCCAGACGGAACGCCCTGGAGTCGTAGCTCGGCTTCGATCTTAACTGGCACGCATTCATTTCACCGACAATGTGTTTCGGAAACTTCCTTTCTGCACTTGTGAATGATTTTGCTCAATTTGATTGGTAGCGTGTTCCAAGCGCTGTCCAGCGCTGCAGCAAATAGAAGCCCGGCTGTGGGGTCTCATGAGCAACCGCCTTTTTCTCGTCGAAATTTATTTATTCTATAGCAGAGGTCTGCCAACGGTGCTATACCGCTGCGGAAACCGGCGAAGAAGATTATTATCACCTGGGCGAATTTTGTTTGAAATGAAACAGACGTAGTTTATTCGTTCTGCGCATCTTTGTGGCGATGATGTTCGTGCCTAGTGCTAAATGTTTGTTTAACACGGCGGGATTAACTGTATGTCATTCCTGAAACCTAGGCCGATCTCTTTCATGTGGCCTCATGATAGATAAACGATTTGTGTCACGATGCCGCTTTGTGCGTGACCAACCGCAGCGCAGGAGCTCGTGGCCAAACATCAGCGTCGAGACATCGAAGTCCGTGCTGCGTCTTGCTTTTTTAACTGTACAAGCAAACGCCGAGCAAAACGCTTTTTTCGAAAGAGATAAGTGGATGCAAAATGCATCGAAACTCTTGCGCGCACTGGCTATTTATCTTGCCTGCTCAGTTCGATTGAAAAACTTGAAGTTACATTTTAAAGGCCGGTAAACCGGGATGTCCGCAATATGGCACCGCCCGATATCACGAGATCAAATGGAGTAGATTGCGTGTAATCTATGGTCAACGCTTATGTTCGGAGTCCGGCTTGTTGTTTCTGCGAACATCACTCACTGGACAAATATGCAGGGAGAGCTATCTGGGATTTTCAGGGCATTGTTGTCAGTCTGTAGAGTATTTTGACAAGCGCACTTGGTGAATGAATGACCGTTTGACCAAAAGTATGCACGCGTTTTTTCTTAAAAAACTTGTGTTTTAGCCATTGTCATATCGTGATAAGAGGAAAGTGTACAAGTCGTGACAATAAAGAGACTTGTTGAAACCGCATTTTTTGGAGAGTGGAGAAAGGTGCTGCTGAGTGTTTGAATGAAACCAATGTTGATTCTCACAGAAAGTGCAGTGAAATTTTAGATGCCTTCCAGTTACTCTTAGCAAGATGCTCCTGTTTTTGTGTCTGTGGCGTAAGGTATGCGGAATGGTTTACTCCTGAACATAGGAACGGAAACCCTGTCTCGCATCTAGAACGTCAAAAAACTGCTAACCTTGTTTTCAGCACAGCCAGTGAAACGTGCACACCTTTCCCTAATGGCATGATAGCCACATTACAGCTGCCACCCTGGCAGGTATTCAGGAATGTTTTCTTCACGAGTAAGGCAGAAAAGCAGCTTGGAATCTTCAAACGAGGGCATAAAAGCGCCAATGCTCTTACACGCTGCATTATCTGCTTTTGCCGTGAAACCGGCATTTTTCACTATCTAATGATCTTACGTCTATCTCAGTTGCTGCTTCGTTGCCCGGATGCAGGAACCTACACTCAGCAACAGATAAAGACCTTTTAACGCGACTTTGTTTTTCTGTTTAGGAGGTAACGAACTTGTAGAGCAGAGATTCCGACTCAACTGGGCAATCATTTCCTTTGTCAATGCAACCTACGATGTCAACGAGGACGAAAAGCGTCTTGTTGTTACGTTGAAGAGAAGAGGGTATCTCGGCGAGACTTCGTTCGTCAGTACGTTCTTTCCTATGCTTTTGTTCAAATTCAGGCAAAGCTACGTTCGCAAGGATGCACATCGTTTTGCGCATAAAATTTCAGATCGGCATTTGACTCAAACTAGTCTTGTGCGAGATTGTGTACTCTTTGTCAAAATTTTTTCTTTGTGATGTTTGATGCTGAGCATTCGCAATAAAGCAAAAATTCATGTTTTTTCCAACTCCGCAGTTCTCAATTGGCTGTGCGAGCCGGGACCTCGGGGATGCAAACTCATCTGGGAAATTGCAGGCGATTATGTTAAAAAATATGGCCTGGTGCAAGGAGTGCGAAAATAATTTGTACTTCTGCAGAAGGGCATGGTGCAAAAACTATTGAGAATCGCTGAATTGTAACATTTTGCAGTTTCCAATCTCATTTTCGTCAAGGAATGTTGACCAGTCATAACACGTGGAAAGATTAAAGTTAATCCGAATATCTAAAACGTTGGTATAGATATACGGCCAATGCACCATTAAAGGATTTTCGCTTTCAGGCATTGTGATGGATTTACCCGATCGTACTCATATGCACGAACAAGATATAGCGAAACAAACTATCATTATAGTTGTGAAAACGACGCAACCTGTGTGGACTTGGCAAATTTAACATTTTTGATCAATGCCATCAAGTCACGTATGAGAAAGACCTGGAAATATTTCATTTTGGTACCAAAAATATCGTCGAAAAAACCTTCACCAATTCACACTCTGAAATCTCTTTTTGTTCAAATCAGATTTGGCGGTGCCCTATTCCGAGCAACGGAGTGAGCAATTAAGCAGAAATGCGGTTCTTTTCGGGGGTGTTCTTAATTAATCCACATTCTAAATGGAATCGGTTCTACTTCGCCTTAAGTAGCTTGTTTCTTTGTTGCCTCTTTTTCAGGCATTGCCACTCGCGATGGGTCGGCGAAATCGGGCGAAGATTTTCGCGGCAAAACTTCTAGTCAAGTCCAATTCAATCCCGGTCAGACAACAGCCACATGGAAAGTCAAGCTTTTGCCGGTATGCTCAGTTCAGTTGCACGGGCAATCTGCTCATGGGTTGAAGTGTTTGAGCATCACTGTAGTTTGTGTGGGGAGAAACATTATCAACTGAGGCAATGAGTTTGAATAACACGCAATCCTTTTCTAGGACCAAAAATACGAAGAGTCGGAAAATTTCTTTATCGACTTATCAGAGCCCGTCATGGCCATTCTCGAGGAACCACGCAACACTACTGTTACGATCAGCGACCAAGAGGATGGTGAGTTTGAAACAGAAGCGCCTCTGCGCTTTATTTTATTTTTTCTAAATCCTAGTAACGGAAACGGGCGCCTGCATAGCACTCGCGATACCTAGCGTAGCAGAGAGCACTTGAATAACGATTTTCTGCAATAAAAGGTATAATGTGGTCCTTGTCCTGCAAAAAAAATTGCATGGAGACATATGTTTGAGATGAACTGACTTGCACGCGAAACAACCTTTTGAAAGCGGAGATGACACTGTTAAGAAATGACTGAATTGTCTTGTAACAAAAACTATTCCGTTTTGTAAATTTCTTTGTCTCGTTCTTACGCGTATGGACGTATTGTACAATTAGGCGCAACTCACTTTTTTTACAGAATCGACAGTTTTCATCCCAGAAGCAGAATACGAAGTTGAGGAAGACGTGGGCGAACTTATGATTCCCGTTAAACGATCAGGAGACCTTTCCAATGAGCTCATGGTGATATGTTTCACAGAACCAGGTACAGTACGTGTAAATGCACCGGGTTGTCCATTTTAGAAAAAGAAAAGCAGTCGCAAGTCGTGCCACGTCAGTGATTGTGATACGAGATTCAAACTGCCTGAGGTTATTATTACACAGATATCTGCAAGAAGATTGTGCTAAAAGTTGACTTGCGGATGAGACGCTGATAAGCGTTATGCTGAAACCATCATTCATCGAAAAAAATCCAACGCGTTTGAGTAGATGAGAAGCACGAGTAGTGCTATGACTTGCATGCAGCAAGATTTTCGTCACCTAAAAGCGAAAAAGCAGTGATTTTGGCACGTACGCTGGTTCTACGATCGTGTCGTGAGTCACGAATCATGACTCAACATCGAGAAGAATTCTCAAGGTTTGCCGTGATTCGCTTTTTGCTAGCGAACCGACCTGCAGTTCAATAAATCAGGCTTGATTTGTTATTATTCCCGACAATGCTGTTAGAGCCAAAACAAAGCTGCACGTCTAACGTGTGACTAATTGCAACCGGGCAGTGTGGCCGATTTTTCATATTTATGAGTGTTAATCCGCGTGGTCGGGGCCGCGTTCAATCCAGACAATTTTTTTACCTGAAACCATCCTTTCGCGTGGACGTTTACCGTAAAACGACGCAGGTTTCCGACGCTAGCTCTTTTAGAGAGATGCAGCTGAGGACCGCTGTTGGTCAAGCCCCGAATCACGTCCAAGCGACGATATCTCGCACTTGCGTGCAATCGATTCCACAACTCCGGAAGCTAAATGCGCATTGTCGACAAATTGCTCTCGACCGAGTGTCTACTGTCCCCTGCACGTCGGCTTTAGCGCTACTTTACCGCGTAATAATGCCGAAAATTGTTGTTCGCGTGAAGTATCTTAAGTTCCCTACCGACGGCATTTCGCATTTTATCACAGAAGACAGATTTTGTAGTTATGAACGGTGAGAAAGCGCTCCTCCATATATTTAAGTGTCGGTTTTCATATGTAGTGGAATATGAAATCACAGTACGTCAGCGAATCAACGTAAGACTTTATAGAAGTTTCTTCTTTTACGTCCTGATGACCTTTACTTTCGAGCTAGTTTTACATATAACTGGCAAAGCACTCCCCAACCGGTATGTTCATTTCACTTCCTTTACAACTTGGCCATGAGATAAACTTCTCAGAGAAAAACTATCCCGTTCTATTAAAAAGAAGTTCGCCCTCTTTTGAAACCATTATTAACAGTTAAAGTGCAAAAGCCGCCGTCGCTAGATATTGAGATACGGCGCGCTACTACCCGACATCTTTTCGGTATATCTTTCACTGTTGTGACATCAGGAAACCACGTATTCATGAAGTTGTCAAATCGCGCCATCTTGTGAAACCGCAAGGTGTCCAAGCCGTTGTGGCCACTTCGAGGATGATATCTTCAGAGTGTCAACTGGAGCAAGAATATAGGATATGAACGCTCAGCAAGTGATTGTAGCTGCGATTTCTACTATGCAGGGCACATTTTTGTGTTGCAAAATGTCTTTTGTGGATAGGTTTAAAATCACTGCTTGGTTGTGATTACAGGTGAAGCTGCAGGTACCACACCTACGACAGTCCTCTCGTATTCTGATTTTATCAGCCGGCCAGAGGACCACAACAGTCTTATTACGTGAGTTAACCCCTGTTTTCAAAAGGTGCTGTGTTGCTTGAAATCCCTCGAATGATTGTGTGAGCCGTTGGGATTTTCTCCATATTTGCCTGGTGCTGTTGGATGCACAACATAAGGTTATAACCACGAAACATGAACAGTTTGTGAACATCAAATAATGATGCAAACCGGAAGTGACTGAGTGTTATTCAAACGTTGACTACGCAAACATAAAGAGTTTATTTTGTGGCTAATGCATGGAGTATTCCAGGTTCGGGCGCGGCGAATCAGAGAAGTTCTGTCGAGTTGTGATCATCGACGATTCTTTGTACGAGCAAGACGAAAAATTCTACGTCAAGTTATCCACACCTATGGGAGGAAGACTCGGCGAATTTTCGACCGCGGAAGTTAATATTGTAAAAGACGAAGATGATGGTTAGTGGCTAACTTCGTACTTTGACGTGAAATAAATCGTTTTTGTACAGAACTTGACCATTCTTGAATTAAATGTTTCTTCAAGGGTATTAGCTTCATTGAAATTCTGATTGTATATGAGCTTAGTTTTCTTTTTGATATCCATCATGCTCCGTGAGATCTAGGGAACTCTTGTGGCATTTCGCAGTTTTGGGTGCTTTCGTTTGGAAACAATTTAGTCATTTTAGCTAGGTTTTACTTATACTCCAAAAAGCACTTTTGCTTTTTGCAGTCTTTCTCTCTAAAATAAAATAGTTTAGTACTTGAAGCAAAGAAAAAGCCTGCGCCTGATAGGGGTCAAAACCAGGCCCGTCGCTAGGATTTAGCAGCAGGGGGGCCAAAAAGCAGAAGGAGGGGCCAAAAACCAGAAGGGGGGACCACATTTTCAAAATACAGTATTGGATATATGTAGCAACCGGGGGCCAAACGTGAAATGGGGCGCACCGATTTTAAATGGGGGAGCCGGGCACCACTAGCCCCCCCGCTGGCGACAGCCCTGGTCAAAACTACAAAGGAATCCATTTCTTCTGAACGAAGCGCTTAGGGAAGATTGACAATTCTGCGCTGTAGTGCAGTTTCACCAGTGAAAAATGAGAAGAAAAGTCGTTTCGCGAATTGCGCTTATCACCGGCTGCTGTTTCTTTCGGAGTGAGTGAACGATAGCCGCATGTGGCAGAGAAACGCGTGGAAACTAACCGGATGTCGACGAGAAATCACGTGTGGCCTGACCCAACCTGTCGCTTTGAATTTTCAAAAAAACTGTTGGTAACGTCGAGAAACTGGCGATCGAACGACTGTGATTCTTTTGTCCAGACGTAGATTTAAAATGATGTAGTCGCCAGGAACACTGTGACCTTTTCGTGACATACCATTTCTTACTGTTTGTCGGAATACTTTAAGTGGAATTCCAGCGTCGAACAGGGGTTGCTCTATTGGCCGCCTATATAACGCGCTTGCCTATGGCGGAGCTTTTGCGAGCTAAAAAACGAGAATCACGGAATTACTCCCTTGTGGGTGTCCTGCTGTTTCCCTGGTGCAGTTTCTGCTGTCTGTCCATTCTTAATATTGAGGTTATATTTCTCGTCGTTTCGGACGTCGTGGGTTGTCTTTTGTGCGGGCGTAGTCGCCGGGGCGCCACCACGTTTATTAGACATGGATTGATCGCTGCAGTATAAGCGTTTTTCGATTTCTGTTCTTTGATACCTTTTATCGCGGTACTTGAGTCAAGTACACCTCTTCCTAAATTGCAGTATTTGGGTCAGACAATGGCACCCCACTCCCTTGTGACGTACGCTCAGACGCCAGCTTGCCGCCACTGACAATAGTGCAGTGTAGTATTCGTAGCGAACGGATCCGCCATCTTGTCATTCAAGAAACTGTAAAGCGTGCTATACTTTCGAAGTTCAGTAGTTTTGTTTATCTAGTCATTACATTTTTTCGGCCCAGTTGCTAGCGGTTTGCCTATTTGCCTCACTGAAATGCCATCTAAATTGTATAAAAGTTTGCTTTTCCACAAAAGGTTTTGAAACATAATCCCAAACACCACCAGCTTTTTTCATGTCTGGCCCAAACCATTTTCATGTCTGGTTTTGGAGAAGGCAGGCACGTGGCACATGCACGTTATCAAGAATGCGTTACCCCACTAAAACGCTCGAAGGTCCACGGAGGATAAAGTACGGAAAATTATGGTATAGCAATACCGAAACGATTGCAGCTTTGCTTATTTTACTTCACCGTTTTGATACGCATGAAACCCTGGCTGGCTGATTTTCCTGTAATATTTACAGAACCGCTGTTCTACTTCGACCAAGACTCTTACGAGGTTGATGAAAGTGCTGGGTACGTTGAAGTGCGTGTGTGGCGGACCGGAACCGACCTTTCCCAAACAGCTTCCGTCACTGTACAGTCGCGAAAGAGTACGCCCGAGTCAGCTCGAGGTAAGTTCATCATCGACGATACAGATTACTCTCCGCAGTCCATGTGGGATGAAGGGTTCTACACTGCCTTTGAGGCTAATGAATAAAATTAATGCAGAGTTTATTTTTTGTGTTTCAACTCCCACTTTGCAGATTTAAATATGAAACAGATCTAGAAGAAAGTTGTTTGCCTTGATCACTGCTAATTCGGACGTCAATGAAGTTTTTATTCATACAGTACCGAGCTTCATGGAACGGGGAGATTTATGCAGATTCCACAATTTAAAAAATGATGTATAAGCGCATCAACCTTATGGCTGTGCCAAAACAATTTATTTCATTACAGAAAAGACCCAATGCACAAATCACCGATGCAGACTGTGCTACATCTGCTGTCTGAAAGCTGCTCGTGGCCAGCTAATTGTGCTTATACCATAGTTTATTCGTCTCGTACGGAATACTCGCTTTTCTGTAATGAAATAAATTGTTTATTTCATTACAGAAGCGCATAGTCTTTCCAGGACGTTTCCAGCGTGACGTTCATTCGTCCATTGCAGGCACGCAGAAATGAAATGAAAACTCGGTTAAGAAGTTTCTATACGTTCTATTTCCGCATAATAGCACTTATCAGCAGTGCTTATTGATATTATGGTATCTAGTGCTTATTGATATTATGCTATCTCTCAATGACAGTGATGCAATTAAGAACAACCAATATTTTTCCGACCTTTTTATCAGATGACGTTTATGTAGAACATGCCGATTAAAACTTGGTATATCACGCAACTTTCTCATTTTCAAAACTGATATGAATATACCCTACAGTGACCAATTTACTGAAATGCACTGGCGCTTTTAAGGATATATAATCAAAAATCAAAATAATAAGTAGATTTTGTATAAAAAATGATTTATTTGGCGGCAGTTGTTCATCAAATGATGTTGGACGTTACCAACAATATTTGCAACGTTTTTAAGCAAAAGCAACCTGTGTTGAGGGACGCGCTGACCAATTTGCAGCTGTGGGGAGTTTTAGTTAAGTTCCACCACGAAGCTCCAGTGCTTCTTTCGGTCAATCTTTGTGCGAACATGTACAGCTGTCGCATTGCTTTTCTATGGCGAAAAATGCTCAAGCGAGAGAAAGCTGTCGCTTTAAGCCTCAAACAAACCGCAGGTTCCGCTCCATTAGCTGCTCGACTCTGTCTTGGCGCCGACTTCAATAAACAAAAATTAGTTGCTCCGCTGCAAACGTCACCTGGTTGCAAAAATAACTGCGTGAGAATTTCTCACACCCACTGTGATGGGTAACACGAGCGCTTACAAAACAAGTTTAAAAGACCCAGCCGACTGCTTTTCACTTCGTTTAAACTTTTGCTCGTTCTTTGTTGCAAGCGATACTGTAGCATGAGAAGTTTTGCATACATAACCTATCCCCATTTCACTTAGTTGGAAAGTGGCTGAGTAAACGTCTGCATTTTATGTATAGTAGGCTATAGTGGTTTTTATGTAAACAAAACAGTGTGGCTTATTGTCTAGTATTTTTTAAAGAGTTGAAGTGAGAAAATTTTAGTTGCTGGTAATTTTTAAACAATGTTGGCCAACATCGAAACATAAGTGGCCAAGGATTTTTCCAGGTGGGGCCAAAAATGGTAAAATTCGTTTTACGCACTCGAAACTAAGAAAACAACCTTGTCTGCTAAAGATTTAATAGGAAAATGTCAAATTCAAAATCAATGGGGAAAGCCCCCTGTCCCTCTTCCGACGCCCATGCATCGAAATAAAAGTTACGCCGAAAACCAACGGATTTCAGGCGTCGTGTTTAAATTTCCAGGCGTCAAAATAGCGTGCTAGAAGGACTTTTCAAAAATGGCAGCTTACTAATGCACCGTATTATTGAGGTTGATTTTGTTTCTTTTCGGGAACACTACCAACCATGCTAATCTCAGTAACACAACTGTTGTGATATAACACCTGAAGTGGGCTTGAATTGGAGAACTTTTGTTCATAACATGTTGGGTGTTTTCATGCGACGTGACTGAAATAACTGGTTTTGTTCTCTGTGTCGTTATAAGCAATGTCATTTATAAGGTATACATAGTCTGATATATATAGAGAATAGTGTATGTTTAAGACTGGCTAATCCCCGATAAAGTAATTTTACCGTTATTTGTTGATATGGTTCTCTGTTGGTCTTCGTGAAGTGGGTTGCAATATAAAAAGTTTTCAGTGCGTAGCTTGTTTGTCGTTGTGGCGCAGCACGTGGACTGCCCGCTGACTGTTGGAAATAGAAAAAAAATTGGCTTTGTGTATCTAAACTTTCATTTCATGCCCACTTTTCGTTGAGTTGAGTTCGTCTACCGCCGTCAAGTTTAACGTTATAAGCGATTCGGAGAAACCGACTTCATGTTACAGCACAAGATCATTTACATTTTCTTACTTATTGATCATGTACCATTGGTGTGTGAAATATTGTTAGAAAAATGATTTTTGTTATCGCCGTGTAGCCAAAAGTAAACATAATGTCACGAACAAAAGCATTCTATCGAGCAAGCACATGCCATATTAATGATCAAGCATCACGTTGCTGCTCAAAACTCAGTTTACATACACTATGCTGCTGAGCTCGCTGTTGCAGCTGAACTACGGCTAATTACTATTCGCAGCGTGATGCTCTTTACCACCAAGCAGCACAGTTGTCCCTAAGAGATAAATGCAACTCATGCACAATTGAACAAGATTTCAAAATTAACGTTGTGTACACTTATGTAAAATCAATTTCCTATTAAAAATTTTGCTGATTGATTCGACTGCATCTCCTATACGGAGACTAGATTGAATATAGAGATGTGCGAGTCCGAAACATCGCAAAGTTATGAAAGCGGAGTCCAGCAGGCTGATTTCTCAAACGCTTGCAGCAAACTTAGAGCTTTTAATTATCATGCACAGGGATTGTATAATTCATAATTCTATTGTCAGCTTAGCAAGGCAAACTGAGTAAAGAGCTTATCTTTGGTGGCTATACTGGGTTCGTGCTTTCAGTCTCTTTACAAAACTTCCCATTACACGAAAACGTGTTGATCGATTCTGTCGTAACAAGTAAAAAAAGTTTCACAAATTAGGTCCACGTCTGCTAATTACAGGCGTATTTCAGGCATTATTTTTATTGTTATTGCCCAAAGCTTTCGAAGATATTTTTGCTTATGGATATTGCTGCGAACTGCGAACGTAAACAAGGGAATGTGTCGAAGTGTACTGCACCTGTGCGCTTTCACGGTAATCTCGTGGTTGTACCTAGTTAAGCTTGTTCACTGGAATGTACCGCACAGCATATCGTGGTCAGCCGCTCCCTCCATTAAAACTTGTCGTCTTTTCACAAACCTTCCCACTGCAATCCGTTTTAAGTTACTGCGTAGCTGCTTTTGCCGAATTGTTTGGTTGTCTCATAGCACAGAAAAGAAGAAAATTTGAGCTCGTAATTGTCGTGGCGATTCCCAGATTTTGACTATAAAACCAGATGCTGCTTTGATTTGCCAGGATTTCCGTTTCTCGGGTGAACTTAATTTCCGTGTATTCCAATCCCAGTGCATTTGCGATGACTATAAGCTTTTCTAAACTTGCCTTGAAAACGTTCTTTGCTAACAAGAGCGACTTGAGCACTACCAAGATGAACAAGTCAATGTTACGTTGATGTGATCTTTACTCACAATTACGGACAGACTCATTTTCTACGGCTGGGCAGAAAGTTTGTTATGCGCATGGAATACTTCGAAAAATCGAAAAAATGGTGAGCTCCCCTGGGTCCTACACCCGATTTCAAGACATTTGCACGCAACTGCAAATATAAGTCATTGAGAAAAACTACAGTACTTTTCATAAGATCCCGATTGAGTAGTCACTGTATGTCATCGTCAGTTTCGCCTTATAGCTAATGTAATCGGATTAGGTACGATATTACGTAAATTGCAAAACGTGGTGCAAAGCAAAAAACGAGTTTAAACTGGATATCTTGCGGACTGTAATCTTATGCTAAGCATGGTATTGCAGTTATGTCTCAGCTGGACTAGAAATTCATAAAATTTTTAGCGTATACTTTATGCCGTGGTTCGTCGGGAAACGCCAGCAGGACAGCTGTGTATAAAATCAACCTTTGTGACAGAGTTTTTACAGTAATAAATAGCCTAGTTTGTGCGAATAGTTATCTGTGACTTACTGGCATATCACTTAAAAACACGTCAAGGATATCTTGATTTTTTATTAGCATACAATACCAGGGGAGCAAGCGGTTCTTGATTAAATTTGCCCCCCTGAAAAAGTGTGTTCATTTTCCTACATCTTGCTTGGTATGCAATTAATGCGCGTTGCTCCTGTAAGACATTTTCTGTTTGCTAGAAGTGAAACGATGTGGCACTGAAGAGGTTTTGCGGCAAATCTTCGTAGCTTACCATTAGGTTCTACGTCGTTAATACATGTAGTATGGGAGTCTCTAAACTGTGTATGATTTAAACAAGATTTTTAGCTGGATGTTGATAAAGCACTGCAATTGTCAACAACTTTAACTTTCTCTTGAAAATCTTCGCTGCTTGATTTGTGTTGCACAATTAGGTAAGAATTTTTAATGTTTTGTTGGCCACAGTAAACGACGACTACGTCGGCATCAGCAAGTCGTTGGAATTCGCTCCAGGGATCACAATGCAAAACCTCAGAGTAACGATTCTCGACGATCTCGGTAATCCAAATCTGGAAGGGCCGGAAACTTTCAATCTCGCTTTGAGCATGCCAATGGGAGCCATCCTTGGAGATCCAAACATCGTTCGAGTCGTCATTAACGATTCGCAGTCAGACTGTAAGAAGATGATGCTAAAACTTTCAGAAATTCTCATAATAGTTGATTTAATATTTTTCACAGGCAGTATTTGTCATTGTGGGTCTGGCCTCGATTAAGCACAACTGTCTTCAATCCTCGATGGTTCACTTAGTTGTTATAACACCTGCAAGCACTTCAGGAAAACTTTCTATGGTTCACATTCACATCAGCCTTTAGTGTGAATAAAACTGACTGCCATTTCATCATTTTTAGTGCCGCTCATGGAATTTGCGAAGGCGGAGGTTCACGTGAACGAGGCTGACGGTACCTTAGCAGCACTGATCGTGAGAAGTGGCGACCTCTCCCAGACGGCGGCTGTTCGCTGCTACACCCGCCAGGCGTCAGCAGAAGTCATGATGGATTACGCCGAGCGACCGAACACCGACTCTTCCCTGGTTCATTTCGAGCCTGGTAAGCTTTCCCCACTGAAGTCTGTGTTTACCTCAGCAAACCAGTGTTATTGCTAAGTAAACGTCTGAGAAAGTGAGAAAATATTTTTGGCAAAACGTCTGAGAAAGTCATTATACTACGTAAACAGTCAATCTATCTGAAGTGGCTCTGTCAACTGAGACCAAAGTTTTGACTTTTCCAAAATTTTCTACTTATTATATTCTTGACCAGTTCCAGGTTTTGTGTAGCAACCCCGTAAGATTTTTGTCCAGGTTTGGCATTGGCACCTTCGTATCAGTTGGTTAACCATGATGAAACATTAAAAGCTTCTGATGAAAACCTTTTTATATGCGCAACCAAAGCTTTTCAACTTGCCATAATTTACGCAAGAAATAGTTTGTCCTGTTTAGCATATGCTCAGACTGTTTGAGGATTTCTTGTCAAAAAACAACCGCCTTTTACAATCTTGCCATCCGAACTAAGGATTGATCATTTCCCAATCTTTCTTGCTGGTTTGACACATTTGGCGCTGCATTGTTTGGTTCTTTTGAGACTTGAGTAAAAAACGATTTCGTACAACAACAGTGTTTTCGTTTGTTTTGGGACCATCAAAATATTTTTGTCTTATTTCCAAGACTCGGCGCTCAGTGGGGAAGCAGTAGCGTAGCCAGCCCAATATTTTGGGAGAGGCCAAATAATTTGACTTCAAACGAACAACAGCATTTGGTTTGGGACACCGCCTCTCGAAGCACAAAACTACAAGATGCCCTAGAAACTTGGAGGGGACATGACCGCTTTGGCCCCCTGGCTACGCCTATGGGGGAAAGTCCATCTGTACGAAATTAGTGGGAATTCTGCTTGTTAATATCTGATACTGAAATTGTGTTTTTTGGCTGTGAGAGTTATCTAATTATTCCCTGCTGAACGAGTTTTCAATCATTTCCATTGACAACCCGTCCTTTCAATCGTTCGGAGAGGCGTTCTCGAGGGAAACATCCATCGCGCAAATTGATCGGGTCATTTGTTATCAAATGCAAAGTTTTCATCAGGGCAGTGCTTCAGAGATTGACATATTATTTGTCCTGTCAATGACGTTGCGGCATTATTTCTCTGAGTAAGACTACTTTGCCATGTATAAAGACCTCTTGCGCAATCATTTTTATGAGCTACATTCTTTATCAGTTAAATTGAAAATCAAAGATAAAGTGCACTGCTTCCCACGCTTCACCCTGCTTTATCATTTTGGGACGGAAAGTACATTTTATTCCCGGTTTTGCGAGATATACTGCTGGTGAAAGTTGGAAGTCTTCTGAAAAGTGATTTGTTTCAGCTTTTTGAGTGAATGGCGGAAATTTCACGTCAAATGATTTTAGCAACTTTCAAGATGTCTGACTAAATTGCCAAAGGATTTGGGCTTCAACTTTCTGTTATCTTAAAACTTTGTTCAGTTTTTT